>Ga0116227_10003159_pt1 | contig 36888 bp, 30 predicted proteins | sample S1TSphgellanicum_FD_89693 | JGI IMG/M metagenome (GOLD analysis project Ga0116227, IMG submission 89693) | Host-associated microbial communities from peat moss isolated from Minnesota, USA - S1T2_Fb - Sphagnum magellanicum MG | ecosystem: Host-associated > Plants > Peat moss > Unclassified...
TTTGGGTGTGGTCCCCGCCATTTTTGCATGGCTTGTCCATTCCATGTCCATTCCATTCAACATATTCTTTGCCTAGTTGTGTTCCGTTTGCGATGGCCGTGAGAATGGTAGTAGCAGTGTCTATTTTGATTTTATCTTCTAGTAGGGGGAAGCCTGTTACGGAAAATAAAGCATATGCCAGATGTGCCAATATTAAGGCAACAAATGTGCCAGAATTAATTTAATTATGGCAAAGTTGGCATTTGCCAGGTTTTATGAGGCCTGCTTGACAATGATGTTGTCCAATTAATCCATTGATTTTAGAAGCCAAGTTTTCTCATGTTCTCTTGAAGAAACGCCCAATGAACTATATATCATATGCAATCTCAAAATTACCTCTTAACAAATGAGATGATAAACGAGGTTCTAAAGTGGGGGGAGTGAGGGAGTCGGGACTTGGGACCTTGGTCTGACTTATATAGTCTGTTCTCTTAGCCTAAAACAAATGACAAAATGAAATGATAAATGAAGTCTCAAAAAGCAGGCACACACATTATGATCTTCTCACCCCAGAATCAAGTGTGAAATGAGATGACAAATGAGATATGCCCACCTCTCCTCTCTTCCAAGAGTCAAATGAGATGATAAGTTCCATGTTCACTCCCCTTTCTATCAAGTATCCAATGAGATGATGAATGAGATGTCAAGTAATGAGGCGTCCATTCCCCTTTATGCCAAGTGTCAAATGAGATTGTTGTCCACTTCCCCTCTGTTTCAAGAGTTAAATGAGATGATAAGTTCAACGTTGTTTACTCCCCTTTCTTTCAAGTCTCAGAAGAGATGATAAATGAGATGTCAAATGAATTGTCTATTCCTCTCTCTTCCAAGTGTCAAATAAAATGACAAAATGAGATGACGTCCATTCCCCTGTCTTCCAAGTGTGAAATGAGATGACAAATGAGATGACGTCCATTTCCCTGTCTTCCGAGTGCCAAATGAGATGTCTTCGACGGCCCCTCTCTTTCCAAGTGTCAAATGGGATGACAAATGAGATGTCGTCCACTCCCCTCTCTTGTTCTCTACTGCGGCTACTTGCTGCCGCTGCTGCAGCACGGACCTACTGTTGTCGCTGCTGTCCAGTTGTTGCTGCAGCGACAGCACACTTTGTGCGTGTGGTTGTGTTGCGTGACTCAGACATCTCTTCTACTCGTTTACCTTCGCTTTTCTCTCCGCGGTTCGCTGATTCTGATGACGGTGATGCTTCTGGCTGCTGATGCTGCTTCTTGACATGTGTCCCTGGTCGCAAGGACAGCGACTCACTTATTTGCTGAGGATGAAGAACCTTGCTGCCACTTCTCTCATGGGTTGGTTGGCATGCTGGTAATGTTTTCTGAGGGTTTGGTGAAATGAAGAATTTGGGACTCGGCTGTACCCCAGAAGCAGAAGCAAGAGCAGGAGGAGAAAGAGCTCCTTTGTGGAGTGCGGCACTGATGAGACGCGAGGGAAAATCGTTCACATTTTTGTGGATTCTCACGCATGTTAGCCTTATTGATGTGAAGCAACAGGATCAGGTTTGACACTTCTTGGACCGTGCAGTTGCATTTAGTGCATCGCCAGTGTTATAGCAGAAGAACTTCTTTGCTAATTAGGGTATGTAATTTGGCTCTCAGAGATTTCAATCCGATTGCTAGTATGCAAAGCTAAGAATAGGGCAACTTCAACCGCAAATTTGGTGAAAAAATGTTCACTGAAGAAGGATGGAAGAGGTTGAGTTTCCAAATTCTTGAAGTGAGTTAGTTGTTGAGCTCTAATGTGCAAGGACCAGTGCTCTTTGCTGGTATGGCAAAACTTGAACCCCACCTTGGTCCAACTGATTGGCATTAGGTGCAGGCAGCATTGTTACCATGTAAATATTATGAAGTTGCTATGGAAGAGTAAGACTAATTTGCTTGTTTTTGTGAGGAGAAATGATGGTTGACTCAAAGTTGAGACTGGAACCAGTTTTAGAATTCTAGAGCTTCTCCTGAAAGTAAAAAAAGCTTGTGCACATTGCAAGAACGCCATAGTTGTGTGGTTTGTGGAGCTAAACATGTGGCCATGTTTTCATTGTTCTATGGTTCATGCAGTTGCAAAGTAGGTGGTAGTTCATCAGGATCTAGAACAACAACAACAGAGCTATGTGTCCATCATTCATCTTTTGAAGCAACAGATGTTTGAGATGAGGGGAGATAGATGCCCTCCTGGTTCAGATACTGCTTCTGGAGTACCGGTGCACCTAAACATCTATGACCTTACACCCATGAATGGCTATGTGTATTGGGTGGGTCTTGGAATATATCATTCAGCCATTGAAGCTCATGGAGCAGAGTATGCATTTGGTGCTCATGATTATGCCACAAGTGGGGTGTTTGAAGTTGAGCCAAAACACTGTCCTGGTTTTACGTTTCGAAGATCAGTCCTGTTGGGAACGACAGAGCTTAATGCCCTGGATTTTCGAAGTTTCATTGAGCAGTGTGCAGACGAGTATCATGGTGACACATACCATTTGATTGCAAAGAATTGCAACCACTTTTCTGATGATGTCTGTCGGCGATTAATGGGAAGGTCAATCCCTGGGTGGGTCAACCGTCTTGCACATATAGGTTATATGTGCAACTGTTTGTTGCCAGAGGGTCTTCAGGTCACAGTTACAGAGACTACTGAGTTTCCAAATGGGGGAGAAAGTGTATGCGCTTCTGGAGATGGGAAAGAAATGGTGGAAAGTGAGAGTGATCAAGAGCGTGCACTAATCACAGTTCCCAATGGCAACTTGCAAGCATTCCTAAGGGACAGCTTCAAAGAGGTGAGTCTAAAGTTAGGAGAGAACATGTTTTACTTTTTCCTTCTGTGCTCAAGATTGGACACTTTTGACACCTTGTTCTCTCTCTAAACATTAATTTTGGTATCCAAAAAGTCCAAAAGCTGGTGTCAAATTTGATTCATTCCAAGAACCTTACATCTGTGTCCAGTGATATTATGTGGACTATATGTTCTCTACTTCTACCTAAGTATGTAGGGTGTTATGAAACACTGACCTCCCCCGACTTTAGAAGCTGGATTTCATATAATGTCACGCATAATGACACCCTTATGAGAACTACTCTACTTTTGAAGGTTAACTTTCCATAGAGGTGGAGCCTAGCTAGGGTGGACACACTGGATCCTGTGTGAATTTCGAAGTTAATCACCTCAGGCTGAAGATAGCCTTGTCATGGCTGATGTCCCAAGATAACAGTGCTGAAAACAGGCATAAAGCTCACCTTGAAAAGAAGGCAGTACAGCATGGGAAAGATGTTCTCAGTCATGTTACCATCAGCAGTTTTTTGCGAAGTATGTTGTGATGCAAATATGAAACTACAAAGGGTCAGATGTGATTCCCATTCATAATGATTGCTTTGTGAATTGCAGACTATGCATGACAATATGCAAAAGGCAGTGAAATTTGGTGGTCCGGAGGTGATTGTGTCACCGCCACAGCTTAGTCTTGAAGATGGGGAACCTTTGGAAAAAGAGCAACATCCACATGAGTGAAATTTCTTTTTACTCTCAGGCCTGGTTTTAATTCAAGGCTGACCATTCCTGGAACAAGCTCTTTGGCTCTAGAAGTTTGACAAAGTTGTCTTAGGATCAAGAACTTGTCACACAATAATTACCACTGAGTTCCAGTCAATGACCGGTTTTGGAATGGCCATTACTGTCAGTTATCACTTTTGGGAAAGTTGGTGGTTCAGAATGGGGTGGATGTGTTCAACTATTGGTTGTAGGTGATCTGAACAATGGGGGAGGTCAGGTTTTAGGTTTTGTGTCCAAGAGATGTTCTTTTGTTGGTCATTGACATGAGGGGCTGTTCACGCACTCAGGATTTTAGTCATGAGCATTTGCAGGCAAGAGACTTTATTGAAGAGGTGGGTTTACATGTGCACATCAAACTGGACACACATAAATTTGTACTATACATTCAGAATGTGGAAGGATGTTGCTCAATTGAGGAAGGGCTGGAAAAGGATGAAGTTCATGATCAGAAAAGGTTACCCCACTCATTACACCCCCTGCTCTTTCCTTACCATTTTGGAATGTCCAGTAGGAAGGTTGACAGCATCAACAACACTGATACCATTCCTTATGAGAGATCCATGCAACAATGTTCTGTTACCTTTTAATACCTCTAACACACCATCCACATGGTTGAGTCATATTGATGTTCTCCTCCATTGAACAGAAGATCAGCAACAGACTTATCAGATGCAATTATCCAATACATAATAATTTAGTTAGGAACTGTCTCCCAAAAAGCAAATTTGTGCTCGCAGTGGAACAGAACAGAAGTTTGATTCTTTATTTCGTCTATTGAGTTGTGTTGTGTGCTCTTGATGTTGACAAATCTTTGCACTGTGTTATAGAGCCTGTTGGGATGGTGCTGGATGGCTATTGAACCTCCATAACCCAGGTACATCTTGGATCTGTGTTCAAACTGAAAGCTGCACCCCTCAACTTGGTACAATTCTCATTGCCTCAGCTTTATGATCCTTCACTGATCACTGAGTTCATAAAGATGCTTGGTCAAACCTTCATGAAGGCAAACACCTGTCGGATGCACAAGTCATCCCTACCACTTGTGCATTGGATTGATCTCAACATTACATGAGAGATATGAGTTATCTCTGACAGAAAAGATCAGGGTGTTGAAGAAGAACGAGAGATTGATTGGCTGCTGCAGCTTGAGCTGGTGGTGCCTTGGTTTACTGAAGGCACCAGATGAGGCTCCATATGGGATGTAAGATTTCTGTTGTTGACACAATGTTTCAAACCAGCAGGTGTTGATGAGACTTCAATAGCACCAATGTTTGGGGGTGCTGTATTGCATACTGGAACTCTGCAATTCACATGACATTCATCACCTAGAACCAATGCCTCATTTGCCTCCCCTGGACAGCATGTGGGGCCAGCTGCTTCTGGGACCAGCAATTTGGACTCAAAGACTTGCATTTGTGGACAACATGATTGAGTTGGAGGAGGTGGTGGATTTAATGCCACTGGGTTGGTGTGATGATCTGCATGCTGAGGTTTCATGAGGGCCTTACTGCAGCAATGATTCAGGGAGGTGTCAGTATGATCCAACACTAAACCTTGAGCCTTGACCTTCTCCAATGTGAGTAACACATCCTGGCCATTGTCCAGTGAATCAGTGTTGCCAGCCCCTGGCAAGCAAGCCAACACACAGGGCTCCTCAATAATATGACTGCACAATGAAGTACCAGTACTGGCACTGCCACTTTCACTTGAGCACAAATTATCTTTTGTGCCCAGCTGACGCCTCCGAATTCCATTACCAGGTGCCACATATGAAATCTTAAGCTCACAAGATGTCAAATGCTCACCCTCATGCTCCATACTAGTTGGATCCCTAGCACCCATTCCCAGAAGTTGATGATCACATCTAGAGTCACTGCTGATGAGTGGATTGCGTTTCTCCCCTTCATCTTGTGAGCCTGGCATGTTCAATCTAGAGCAGCATCCCAAGGCAACCTTCTTGATCTCAGATGGGCCTTTTGCACAGCAAGTAGTGCCTGAAACATGCTTCTCCTCAAGGTTGCGATGACTATGGTACTGGTTGTGGCGGTTACTTTTCCCCCTTGGAGTGAGCACTCCTTGGTCATACCTTGAGTTTGAACAAGAAGGTGCAACAATATGCTTGGTTTCCACAGTAAGATTGGCCTTGGAGCAAGAACCCTTCTTGTCTGCCTCTTTCTTCTTCTGGTGATGCTGAGTGTAGTGGGTGCGCAACCACTGGAGTTTCCCCCTATGAGTGTTGGGAACTGATGCCATTGCTTCATCACACAGCTCAACCAATCCACTCTCCAAACACTTCATGTCCACTTCAGGTTTTGAACAACAGATCTTTTCCACTTTCGAGGTGGAATGCAAATTGACCTTTGACAGAGTCTGCAGTTTTGAGCAACACCGATCTGTACATGCTTTCTGCTTCAAAAGCCGCATGCTGTTGAAAATAACAATCAAGCAGGTACCAACATCAGCCAACACCGCTGTCCAAAGAGATGCATAGCCAGCAGCTGCAAGACCAATAATGACCAATTTTGTGACAAGAGATAGAGTTACATTCTGTCCAATTTTCCAACGGCAGCTCTGTCCTAGCTCCACTGCTATAGCGAGCTTCCGAAGGTCATTTGTCATGAGAGCTACATCTGCTGTTTCCATTGCAATTGCTGTCCCTGCCACCCCCATTGCAATTCCAACATCGGCTGCTGCCAATGCAGGAGCATCATTTATTCCATCTCCTACCATCGCTGTGACACCAGTTCTCTTCAACTGTTGTACAATCCGGACCTTGTCCTCTGGCAACAACTGTGCATGGATATCGACCTCACCAATCTGGGAAAAGAGAATGTTTGATGGCAAAGTGCAACAAAAGTCATTCTCTTGGAGTACATGGCTTCCTCCTATGCTTAGACCAGTACCAAGAAATTTAACTGCCAGCCATTTCTCATGTAGAAAATGTCAACTTGATGTCAGCAGATGGAACTGGGCAAGGACTCATTTCTCAGCCACTAATGGTGTTGTATAGAAGAAGTGCATTAAAGCAAACAACACAAGTGATTTATGAAAAGCATCGAGCAATTGGAGATGGCTGACATAGAGAAATAGCAGACCTTTTTATGTGCGAAGGCAGCAGAGGATTCGCTATCACCAGTCAGCATTGCAACCCGTATGCCAAGTCTCTGTTAAAAGTGAGAAATGATTAGCAAGTGCAATACAATTGGCTTGTTAACACTACTTTTGACAAAGATGGGATCATGAACACTTTACGACATGCAGGAGAATCATGTATGAGAACAACATCGAGAGCATGATGACAAGAAAACCTTCAGATCTTTGACTGCCTCCACTGCTTCAGGTCGCAGCTGATCAGCAACACTAAACATTCCAACAGCTATGTTGTCCACCCCTATCCACCCCACAGTTGCCCCTTGACTACTCCATGAGTCCACTATTTCCTTGTCGACTGCTGCAATACCCCCCACTATACTCAAGTCAGGATGCATGGACTTTGAAGGTCAATCTTGAGCATCCACACTAAATCCCCAGGAAAGCTGCATGATTGCAAAGTGTGTTTGCAAGCAGAAGGAGAGATATGGTTTATTATTGTGCTCTTTGTTAGGTTCAGACAATAAAGTAGCACCTTCCTCCCAACCAAGACGGTTGGCCATACGAGCATTTCCAATATGAACGGTGTGGCCATCAACAATTGCTGAGACTCCCTCCCCAACAATAATCTCAAACTCTGTGACTTCACCAGTGGGTTCCACGCCATGAAGGTGTGCATAGCCAACCAGTGCAACTGCCATTGGATGGCTTGCCTTGTTCTCTACACATGCAACCCTGTGGAGTATGGTTTTCACATATTATTGTTGCACTGTTGATATCATCAACAACAACACAAATTATGCAATTTCTAGTTCCAGTTCCTAGTAACCCATCGCCCATAATGTGAAGTTAAGCAGATTTCCACTAGTTCTGTAGAACCCAGTTATAGAGCTTTGTTGAAACTGATAATGCCACAACAAAGAAAAACATGCCGCAGTTCAACATTCTAGTAGACATTCCAAAATCTTGATGAATTGCAAGACCAAGCTTCTTCACAAATCAGGGTTGCTTCTTACAAAACAGGAGACACAGGATTTGAAGGATGTTCCCTACCAGTGCAAAATATGTTGTACATTAGAGATGCCTCCAACTGCTAACACATCAAATACCCGGAAATTCCCTTCGGATAAAGTGCCTGTCTTGTCCAAAGCCACCACCTTCAGCCTTCCAAGAACCTCCAGAAAGCTTCCACCTTTTATCAGCAATCCCAATTTTGCAGCCTGTGCAATCCCGCATGTCGTCACCACTGGTGTAGATATAACTAAGGCACATGGGCATGCCACCACTAGGAGCACTAGTGCTAGGTACAACCAATGCCTGTGATGCTGCATGTGCAGTGCCCAGGGGACCACAGCGATCACTATTGCTGCCACCACTATTCCTGCAACAGGAGCATATAAAAGAATTTATGATGCCATCACACATAGTAATCATCCACCTGGTGAAAGGCTCGGTGGAACAATCAAGCGAAAGCCTTCTACATCCACAGATTATATCCCAATCTTGCATGTATTGTTTGGAAATATCTTAAGAGCAAAGAGACACCGTTCACCTTTTAAAGATGCAGGCTGTTCACACACTTGATTGTACATGTTACCATATTTGACAGATTGATAAACATACCAGGGGTATAGTACTTTGCTAATTTCTCCACCAAGAGCTCTGTGTGTGAACGCTGTGTTTGTGCTTCCTCAACAAGTCTGACCATCCTTGCAACTGCTGAATCTTCTGAAAGTGCAGTAGTCTTTACTGTCATGCACCCTGCAATTTAGCTGCCTTGTTGATAACTGTAAACATGACTCTCAAGACCGCTTATTTACTACACTGGTCATCACTTATGTCTTATGTGCTTTTTATTGCCAATACATCCAAGCTAGATGAGCTTTCGAGAATCACCACTTTTAAGCTGCAGGAGATTGCTAAAGAATATATTTTTTCATCTCCAGGAACCAAATGGGCTAATCTACCTGACATGTTCACAGTCCCTGCCCACACAGTTGCACCCACATCTTTCTCTAGTGGCATAGATTCTCCTGTCAGGCTGCTCTCATCCACAGAACATTTTCCTGACACCACCTCGCCATCAATGGGAACCATCTCTCCAGCCTTTACTGAAAGCAAACTCCCCACTTTCACATCCTCCACATGCACGCACAGCCCACTGTCCAAAAGAACTGCACTGCGAGGTGCAAAATCCACTATTGCTGCTAATGCAGCTCGAGCCTGCACCCATAGTCAACATCATTCACTGAAAGTTCTGAGGCCAGGCTTCCTCTGAGTCCAAATCCAACCCTTCTGCATTACACTTCCTTCCCCACAATTGCCACTGGGCTATGACTATTGGAAGTTGGTAGACTTCATGTAGGAGTTGCAAGCAACATAAAAGACTTATACAATAATTGCAAATCTTTGATAACAAAGACCATGTTTTACTAACCTTGTCACTGGATCTTGATTCAAGCCAGTCTGCCAGGGTGAACAGAAAGGCAATGGATCCAGCTTCCAGGTAATCTCCCAACCCAATGGCGCCACCAACTGCATTCAATAATCTTACATGGTACTCACTATGATGCTCAGGTCCAACAAGCATGGCGAGCTACCATCATTAACACAGTGAGAGGATACAAGATCATATATTTGGAGATCAAGAAATTTGTGGCTGACCAAAATAATTGGTTTCAGAAGCATTACCAAATCAAATCTGGCAATGATTTAGGCAAGTCAAGCAATTGACAAACCAAATGATTAAGTTCATGGGCAAAGAAATCGTCATTAGTGTGTGTCTGTATGGAGTAATATTAATATAGAGCTACCATTTGGTTTTTCAAAGATATTTGAAGATCTGCAATTGGATCATGAAACAGATCAGTAATAATACATTATCCTTGCCTGCAATGAGCATAAGAATGTTGATGTCAAGAATGAAGCTTTTCAAAGCAGCCATGATTCTGAGGACAAGAGGTGGGATGCCCAGACCAACAGAACCAAGAGCTACCCATTTGAGTGGCTGGTAAAGATACTGGAAGAAGGCAATTCCCAACAGCACACCAGAAGAAATAGTCCATGGGCTAGGCCACTTGCGTCCAGTCTTCCATTCTCCTCTGAGGTGAATGCTTGCATCCATCCTTGCTTCATTCAAAGCCTTCACTGTTTCACAGATCCAACACAAACTATTTTGCCTCAGAATGTCTGTATGTCAATGGGCCTGTGGTTGCAGACAATGGAAGGACATGTATGCCACAAATTGTGCATATCATAGAGGAAAATATTGATTGGGTACAGGTCCTACCGCAGGGGAATGTGCTTACAGGCTCTATCCCAATGCAAATTTCTTAGCATTATCAACATCTTGTAAAGAAAAGGCGGGAAAGTCTAGGCCATACCCAAGTTCCACTGCATGCATCATGGGTGTATTCTCAGGTATATATATAAGATTGCCCAATTTTTCAAAGAACTCACAGGTTTCATGACTGAGAGCATGAGGGTTCAAGGATGAAGGCTAAGTACCAAGGTGGGCATCAGTCACCAAGAATTGATCATGGAGAACTGTCACAGTCTTTGAAGTCACATTAACAGAGACTTCTTCAACACCAGGTATGGGTTGGAGTAACTTCTTGATGAGGGGGACTTCATTTGGGCAGCAAATACCCATCACATCCAGAGTGGTTTTTCCCAACCCAGAATCTCTGAATTTTACAGGGATAGTCATTGTTACCATCTCATCCTCTCTTCCCAGCCTGGTGGATTCAGGAGGCACTGAAGTGTGGGTCCCATTCTGAATGCCTGCTGCCTCCTCTAATTTGGAAGCGTCATGATCTGTTTGGGGAAGGCTCTCATATCCCTTCCTCTTGGGGCTCTCATAGCTGAACAGAGCAACCAGCTGCTTGGGCCGCCTCTTCAACTTTCCAAGTGTATCCCCAACTTTCACCAACCGCCCATGTTCAATGAAGCTTGAATCACCATTCTCAGTGCTCTGATGATGGCTAAGCATGAAGGAACCATCTTTCTGAGGGATCAGCCAATCATAGTGATCACCATGTGCGATTTGGTCGTGGCCACAACCTTCTCTGTGTTCGTGATTCAAGTCATGATCAAGTGGGAAAACTGGATTGCAGATGGATCCTGATAGTTCCCATGGGATTGGTAATGCACACCCTGCCTCCTCCAGACACTGCAAAAGCAGTCCTGGTTACATTAGCAACTCTTCAACAGTGTCCCAAACTACCTCTCTTGTACATGTTGTTCTGCTTCTTGCACTACAGTCTCCTCACACTTTTTAACTATTTCTATTGCTATGTTAAATTGAGTTGTAAGCACTCCTGAACATCTGGAAGATTCTAGCAATACTTAGGTGAAAAATCATCTCCCGAAAATCAATGTATCTTGGCTGGCGGAGGGAGCTCAGATTCCTGATTGAAACAAATGTAAGGTGGGCTGGCTGCAGATGTGCAGACCGTGCATCTCTTTGAAAATTTGAAAAGTTTCAAAAAACTGTGATAGACATGAACAAGAAGTAATGGACTGATCTACTGAAACATTATTGATCAAAGGGGTCCATCTCTCAGATGAACATTGAACCTGTTCAAGGAAAATGTCTTCAGTGATCTCGCCATGGTGCACATGGGCATGGACATGTGCTCCCTCCTGTAGACAACAAGCAGACAAGGGGTCCCATGCTTCCCTGCAATGGTCTGTGAAACAAAGCTTTGCCTCTGTTGTGGAGGTGGTGAACTGTGCTGGAACAGATAGGTAAGCAAATCTTCCATTCTCTAACACCAAGTACTGATCTCCCACATTATGTTTCTGTAGTTTTTCCAACCCATTCACCCACCCACATTATGCTTCTGTAGTTCCAACCCATTCACCCACTATTGTGAATGGGGTTTATGCCATTATCAAGAAAAAAATTCAAGCTAATTGCTGCACATCTAGTCATCCAATTCTACTAGACTTCCAATTATCTGTACAAGGCAAGATGGACATTGTTGCATGCGGAGCTTTGAAGCAGTTCAACAAAGCTTGAGCACTTCACAAATAAACACTTGGGAGGAAGGATTTGTAACTTGTAGCTTAAAAGGGAAATTCTGTGAGGGGGAAGTGACTGCAAATTATGAAATAGAAAATTCTGAAAGTTTCTTTAGGAATCTGGAATTTTGAAACAGAAACATGCAAGAACAAATTTAATTGATGTAGGTGATTTTGATGCCAGGTGAATGACAGAGAGACAGACCATGCAAGCAATTTTGACCCTGCTGGGAGTTGTTGCTGGTGCCACAACAGCCGTCTCCACAATCACTACCCCTGAAGACATGCTCAATGATGGATATCAACTGAACAGAAAAATTCTCAATTGAGGACGTATGGTACCATGGCTGCCATAGCTTGAGGGGTCAACAATCGTTGTCAATTCTTGCTGCAAAAACCACCTTCCACATGTATCAATGAATTCATCACGCTGGCACGCTGCACATTCATGAAGCAAACACCAATGCACACCATCAAATCAGCAACAGATCTAAAAACAAGGAAATGTTCCATGACACTCCCAAACAAGTGGCTCGTTGCATAATGGCTCAGATGTTCTTCAAATGAAGTCCATTTAAGGCCATTGATAAATATTCAACATACTAAATTGGAGACACATGGTGGTTAATTATATTAGCATGGTGAAGCCCAAGTAGATCCCTCAGTTATGTCGGAAATGTTTCTATAGTGGGCACTCCAGAATTGATGGTCAAATCTTGACCAAACAGCCCAGCACTCTTTTTGCAGAGCTCATAGAATGTAGGGATACCAAACTTTGGTCCACTTCTGGGTGCATCACAATGTCTCTACCCTGAAGAAGGGCAGAGCCAACAGAAAAAAAAAAGAACTCACAATTCACAGCAACAACAACACCTGGGTGAACATTCCTCAATATTGTGGGTCCCCAAATGAAAACTGCATAGACAAGGTTCCTCAGTAGACCTCTCCCATGTACAGGCCTGCAGAGGCAACAAACACAAAGACAAGAAGAAGAAGAAGAAGAAGAAGAAGAAATTATGGATTCCTAGGTACCTCCTAATTCGTACACAACAGACTGTTATCAAAAGAGAGAGAAAGAGAGAGAGATGATAATATAGGCTACGTACAAAACAACAAACCTCATATGAGCAACGTGGGTGGGTGTGTGTATAAAAGCCATCATCATCAAGAAAGCATCATCGCAGGCGTCAAGAACTTCATGATCTCATTGAAAGCATCATGATCGCCTCAAGAACTTCTTCATGTGATGATCAAAACATGAATCATTCATCATCAAGAACGTCTGAATAGTCGTCATCGTCATCGTCATCGTCATCAAGAGCATCCATGAAGAGTGAGTAGGTAACATATTCCGTTGCAATTTCTTTTTGTTTATCGACAATGGTAGAGAGTAGGCAATGGTAGAAGAAGGATTTGAGGGTGGGTCTTGCGTGCGAGGGGAAATGGGAAACGAGGAAATGGACGTGATGCTCTTCTTCTTTCGTGCAACCGCAAAATGGCAACTGCTTCTTCTGTTTGTTGCAACAAATGAAAGTGTAGATTTGGTGGGTGTGGAAAGGAATTAATTTCTAGTACATAGAGTTATCCTTAAAGTTACGCGATTAGTGGGGGAGCACGGCCAGTTTCAGCATAATAGGGCATCAACGCGTAACTGGGAATGAAACACTTTACAAAATGAAATAACTGGGGACCCAAACAAGTTATTCCACCAGTTTTGGTGGTAAACTGAGTTTCATCCTGTCTTTCCTTTTCATGAGGGCCTCCACTGCTCCTACATATGTTTTCATTGCTCCTACGTGTACAACTGCTATAATTACTCTCAAACTTTGTGCATTTCATACTGAGATTTAATAAAATTTCATTACTTTGCGGATAGCACCGAGAGAGGGGATAGGGGGTGAAAGGAGGCCCAAAGACAGGGTGAAGACAGGGTGACTTTACAGATAACTCTACTGTAGCCTAGGGTCAGTTTCCACATTGACTAATTTTTTTTCAAAATATATATTCATTTATAAAATTTGAAATTTTATATTTTTCCATCATCTATTATATTATTGTGATATGAACAGTGAAATTATTTAAAGTGTAGCCTATGATAATTATGATGATTTTCAACATGTCAACTTCATATTTTCACAAAATTTCATTTCACTATTTTGAGGATTATTTAATGACAAAACTGACCCTAGGGTAAGGTATTAGTTGAAATTAAAATTTTTAATCTTGTCTATATAGACAAGGGTTATACTATTAGTGTACTAAGCGCCCTTCACACCTAGTGTTCATTGCCTGGTAAATCATTGTTTAGAAATAGTTGTTTGGTTGCCAATTCATACTTGCAGTGCTACATAATACCAAATCCTTGCTATCAGCTCATGTGGCACTAGGTGGTAACTAGTAAGCTAGCAGCAAGCTAGTGGTAGGATACCACCAAATCTTCTAGAATGATAGATATTGGGTTAAAATGTTAGAGTTTCATAGCACCCTCATAAAGGGTCCTTTAACTTAATGTTTGTAATCTCTTTCTTTCAACATTCCGTATGTGAACTTCTTGATTACATGTTCCTTACTTCTCTAGTGTTCTTTACATGCCTGCAGCTCTTTTCGATTCTCACGCCCATGCATGTCACATTTCACATTGCAACGTCAAAGGCCTCTTTGTTTCTTGCTGCAACAATTGCAAGCTCTCTCACATTGCATTGTAATAGTTGTTTTGCTTCACACAATTCTTTATGTTGCTGGAACACCATGGATAAAATCTTTGGCATCCCTAGCTACAACGAGCTTGAACAAGAAATGCAATGGGAAGACAATTACAACAGGATAAGGATTCTTGAAATATTTCTGCAGGTAATCAAGTTCCACAATATTGTCATGACATGTTTTGATTCCTTCAATTTTAATACACATTAGTAGGTTCTTGAAGTTGTACATATATGGGTATTTCCATGGTACGGTGTACACAAAAAATTGTCACAGTTGACAATTTTTATTACATCACATTTTGTATGTGGTGTTTCAAGATATTTGGAGAAGATTTTATGATTGAAATGTGTAATTAAAGGTGGATAACATCCCATACTCTCATTATATTATAAAATTGATGCATATTTGAACAATTCAATGATTGATTGAAATGCATTTTTAACTTGTAAGAGTTTGTAACAAAAATTAGAAATAAATATAAAAACTGAAAGATATTAGTTTTAATAGAGATTTGTCCATGAAATTTTGCATATACAAAGAAAAAACCATAATGAACAATCTTTTCCATGAATTTTTTAAATTGTTCTAAAGTTATGATGTTTAATGATAAACAAATGTTCGATAATACATTATGTTATGATGATGATTATGATATTTTAAAGTTGTAAAACGTTCTCCCATTAAAGATGTAGTTGGGTTAAGTGTCAATTTTATTTTTCTACAAAGATGAAGTGAAAATTTAAAATTCATGAAAAATGGTAAATTGTTATTAAACAAGATGTTTTAAATAAAATTTATCAAATTATAGATGTATAACTAGATAAAGATAAAAGTATGAATCAATTGCATATTCATGATTTATATAGTTCCTTTTTTGTTCTAAAGGCCCAAATCAACTATATGTGATTTTAAAAAGAATTCAAAATGAGTGAAATTTTAAATATTGTGATTTTTGATACTCAATGTATTGTTAATTTTGACACAAAATGTGTACACCACACCATGGGAATACTTATATTTGGATTTTTTTTGTAGGTCCATCACAACCCACTAATGATGTAATTGATTTGTGCTAAGAGAGAAACACAAAGGTAAAAAGTAGATTGCCATCCAAAATTCTAAACCAAGTGTAGAGGTGTAGGTTAGGAAGCCCCACCACCCCAATTGGGAACATGTTGAGATTTTAATTTTAGTTAAGGCCAAGAAAACACCTCACAAGCATAGAATAGGTGGATGGTCAAGATCATTTTGAAATAGAAGTGAGCAAATGGAAAAACATGTCAAAAGTTGTCATGAAAGCATGTTGTTTAGAACACTTTAGGAATGATCCAATGTGCAAGGATAAATGGTATTCCACACCTAGTGATTTGAAGAATATATATGTCTTCATGGCATGCATGGGAAATAATTAGGACTATTGAACCATGGGCAATTAAAAAAGAATTTTTATCCATCTTCCCTGAAATTTCATATGGGGGTTGTATGACATGATTCATGAATTCCAAGGCAATAGACCATTCTTTCAACCATTGCACATGAAAGACACGATAGATGCAAAAAACATCAATTACAAGCCTATTGGCCATACACCACATGAACCCATTGAGATCAACAAAAAATTTGTAGCTACAAAGTTTGGAACAAATTGTGACATCTACCAATAAACAAAGTCTATGCCACTAATACTGATGAAACCTAGTTGTATGAACAACTTTAGACCATGCCTATTGTAGCTCATTATGTTAGTTTCACAAAAGTTCCCATGACATTGTAGACCCCAACTTGCAACCCAAGGAATGTGACAAAAAACATTCTTCCTAGAAAATAATGTCCCTTTGCAAGTCCCAAATACTAGTAATCCCTCAACCCCAAATTTTGTCAACAAAATAGGTTGTAACAAAAAAAGATTAACAATTCCAGTTTGATCAAAAGGAAATATAAAGGCTAAAAGAAAATATTTTTCCACACACAATCCTTACATGGTCAACTTTTTTGTTTACGAAAATAATGTGTTAATTCACTCCACAAGTTTTAGGGTGATCGAATTCAATGTTTTAAAATATTGTTGTTGATTGTTGCTTGATTTTCATAAAAGTTATTTGATTCTAGTTCAATTATGTGAAGGAAACACTTTACATTCCCTTCAACCTCAATACTTAGCAAGTTATGCAACAAACAACAAGCAAAAAGATAAGATAAGAAAACAACACTTAATTCAAATATGTGAAGTAATTCCCCAAAAAGTTTTCTTCAAAATGCCAAAAACATTCTCTACGACAACCATGTCTTTGCTTTTGTTTTCTCTTGTAGACCAATTCCATAATAAGTGTGGTGCCCATCTTTTTTGAGTGGTGTCATGATTTAGGTGATAAACAAACACCTTTTGTCCCCAAACAAGTAATGTGAAGTTCCATTTTCACATCCTTTGCTTGGATCAAATAAAACATGGTATTGAGCTTGTTGATACAATCCAAACTTTAAAACTTGTGAATCGTTGACATTTCCTGGCAAACCAATGAAAATGTCAATGCATTTTTTATTGGAATCAACCATAGTTTGGGCAACTATGGAATAGCCTTTGGACTTATGATAATATTAGTCTTTTGGGTATGGGATAAAAGGTTTAGAAATCAACACATGGGTGCCAAAAGGAACACCTTGCATATTAAACAAACCACACCATTGTTTGAAATCCTCCATGACTTTTGCATTTCAGGTCCCTTTAGCCAAAAATTCAACCTCCTAAAAACAAAATTCAATACAACAAAATAATTAGAATTATAGAAGACTTCCCAATCACCAACAACTTGTTGCATATGAAAAAATTACAATTATGTGCAAGTTTATAGATAACATAAGACACATGGACTTCAACATGTTTGGCTTTTAGATATTTCATATTTTGTTTCATGAAAATTGGCTTCAATCTTTCAACAATTTTGAAAAAGGTGGATTTTGACATCTTAAAATTTTCCACCCAGTAATCATCTACATATTGAATGTGAGCAAGAATCTTGAGAACCAAGTTATACTTCATGGCTTCACCCAATATTCTAATTATTGAAACAAATTTCAGAAGTAATTGTGAAATTATTTTCATGAAATGTAGTTACAAAAAGAGTAACTTGGCAATTTTCAATGTTATGGATGGGTTCAAAATAGAATGCACATCTTGGACAAGGGCATTGTATATGTGATCCATGAGTTAGAATAACATCATAAAATCCATAATGAACACTAGTCATTCTTGAACTTCATCCATGACCTATAACAATGAAATGTGAAATGAAAAAGTAAGGTGCAAGAAGTTTATAATTTGGATTTAGTTAGAAAGAAAATGTTGATGTTTATTTAACTTTTGTTGGCCCAATTGCTACTTCCCACAACTATTGCAATTCCAAAAGAACAACCATAATGCAAAATAATCGAAGTACCTAAACAAACAAAATAAGAAAATGAATTAGACAAAGGTGCCAATGGAGGAGTGGAACTTTACATTGTTGATTCGAATACAACTAATAAACACCAAAATTGTAGAGGATGCCACCACACCTTGGAGCAAATGAACAAAGAGTAATATGAAAAGTGATGAGGGAGTGTAGTGAGAAAAATGAGGAGAATGTAGCAAGGAGAAAGCAATGAAAAGCAAGAGTGCAATGAAAAACAAGCATGTAATGAGGAGTAAGAGCTTAATGAAAAATTTATGAAAGAAGAACACAAAGAGGAGAAAACGTAGTAAAAAGAGAGTAATGAAGCTAGTGAAAAATGAACAAAGAAAAATGGAAAAAAAATTGTACAAAAAGGAAACAAGCACTTACCACCATGTGTTAACATGATTCCATGTGTGAATGCACTCATAGTGTTAACTAGCACCATAAAAAAATTATATATATATGTTTTATATATTTTTTCCTACAACTATTTAGGTGTTAGAAAATTTAACATTAAAAGTGTTAACATTAGGTGTGAAGGGTGCTTAATAAAATTTTCCTTAAAATCATACCCAATCTAGTTCATTTTTAGTACTTTTCATTTTGTCATGCCTTCTTTATTATTATCCATAAAGTTAAAAAAGCTTTGATCAAGCAGCAAAATTTAACATGAGATTGTCAAATTGTGTTATGATTTGCATTCATGCAATTGTCTTGGTAGCCATCCTTCGGTTGTTTATTTCAATATTTGCATTGGGAACTACATTTAAGACCAAACTTTTTTTAGCACTTGTGGATGTGCAAACAATAGTTTAATCTTGATTGTGGCACCCAATGCAAATAATTAAACAATTTAATGTTTATTTAATCATTTCAACTTCTTTTGGACCCTAATGAACAATTAGATCCCCTATTTGGGGTATTTTACACAAAAATTTAATATAGAGGTGGTGTTCAATAGGTTGTTATGTAGGTGTGTAAAAAACTTCTATGGCCAATGAAATTTTTAGATTTGGTGTTTTGTAATTTTTTTTCTTAATTATCTTGAAAAACAATTTGGTTGGTTTGTGAGAATTTTAAAGGATCAATGGAAATGCTATTAAAAAACATATTTTCAATGTTTAATAAAATAAGGTTGTATGTAGGCCTAAATATGCTTTTTGCAAGCAAATGGGATTGCTAGATTTGGTTGTTTGAATGTTTTTTTAATGTTATTTTGAATGAATTGAGAGTCAATGTGTAATAACTAAATATTTACAGACAATGTTTTAACACATTACTTGTGCACTTTTTCTTTTTTATTTTTCTTAAAAATTGTGGAATTTAAAAAGTTAATTTTTTCATTGAACACATTCCAAAGGAAAAAATACCACAATCACTAGATTTTGAAGTTTTTTTTTTTTTTTGAAATTGACATATTTAAACAAAAAGTAACATGATTTTCTTTTCCCCAATTTTGTCAAGTGGGTGGATTAGTGATCATCCACAAGAGGAATAGACCAAATTTGGCTAGAAGTTGAACAAAATGTTGTGTTACCATTTTAGTTTGACATTTAGGTGTAGAATAATTATTTTATTTTAAAAAATTCACTTTGGCAATAAATTATTTTTAATGAAATTTCAACAATAAATATAATAATTACTTTGGTAGGTTTTTGAGTATGAACCTCTAACATGAGGAAACATTTATAGCATTTTGTTTTTGCAAAATTGAAAAGACATCATGTTCCACCAAATTGTAAGATTGAGAAATGTTATCAATTATTGGATATTTGTTTTGCAATGGTTTCATTTGAATGGAATTTAATTTTCATTTGTTTTCAATTATTTCATTATCATTGGTAATGCAAGTTTAATTAATTATTATTGAACATGAAAAGGCACTAAAATAATAATTTTTTTTGGGAATCTTGCCTAATTATGGAAACCTACATGAACTCAATGTCTAAAAACAACGACTTTTTTTTTCTTTTTTTCTTCAAATGTGATAACTTTTTTGTATTTTTTTCAAAATATCCCTTTGTACAATTCACAATGAATTTTTTTTGTCACCACAATGCAATATTGTGCTAGGAAAAACATTAATAGGTACATTAAAACAAGTCACCAAAAAATAGTAGGATTTTTAAAAGCTTCTACTTTCTCCTATAGCCAAATTTGGCTAATTCCTCTTGTTTACATACACTAATTTAGCTACATCACAAAATTGAAAAACAAAACCTTGAAATTCACTATTAATTATTCTTTTCAATTTTTTGATGTTGTGTCATTGGCAAGCATCCTAAGAAGGATTTAACATTAAATGATGACATGTTTTGAGAAATTGTGTACATAATAAAAAAAGACTAATTAAAATGACATTGCCAAAATAAAATCAAAGTTCAAATGTGGTGATTAAAAAAAAGAATGAAATGGTTATAATTTTTAAAGAAAAAATAAATTGTGATAGAACATTCCTTTTTAATTTTTAATTTTTAAATTTTGGCTAGATTTCACATAGAAAAATAATTCACTGTATGACTATAAATATTTTTAATGGCATTTGTTTTTGGAAAATTGTGTATTTTGCTCAATACCTTATTACCTTGGCAAATTTGACACTAATTATAATATTTTCAGAAAATTTGAAAATTTGAAATATTTTTTTCTCAAATAGAAAAAGGTGAAGTAAAATATTGATATTTCAAAAATTCTATTTGCAAAATGAATCCAAGATACCTACTATGGTATTATAATCGTTTAAAAAAAAGATTGCCCCAAACACACGCATGTGTAGATTTTGGGTGCACCCATCTAATTGATGGGTTGTTTTGAAGTCTACCCATTACTTAATTAATTATTGCGTAACTCAATTAATCACGCCTCTATATCATTTTATTTTTTGGGGTTGTCATTTGCCTTTTTGTATCATGAAGTTTCATACCACTATGAAATGTAAAAACCAATTCATATGACTAATTTTTTAAATGAAATTTGTTTGATAAACATACAAATAATTAGTTTCAATTCCTTTAAATATTATTAAAATGAGATTCTTAAAAAAATATTTGAAAGATTATGCAAGAATGATTAAAATAAAACACGTCAATATTAAAACAAATTAAAATTTTAATGTAATTTTGTTTTGAAATATAAATGTTTTAAATTAATTTGATGTTATTTTAAGAACTTCAATAAGGCTTTGATGAAGACTTAATAACAAAAATCATAATGAAATTCATTTTTAATTGATTAATTTGTTTACATTGTTGTTGCATGTTATGTTATAATTTTTTTTTCATTGCCCTAAGATAGTAGACATGCATGTATATGCTTTTAGCTTTTACCAAACATGTATGGGGCAAACACAACTAGTTTTCCTTTTTGAGGGAAGGGGTCCCAAGCCTCATGAGGTTTCCTTCAATTGATATGTCATGTAATAATTACAAAGGTTTGGTTTCAGTGGTATTTAAAACAAAATTATAGTAACATAGTTTCTAGTTTTTGATTTTGTGAGTGAAATTTGTCCCCCTAATTTTCCAATTGGTTTGATGAGTAGATTGATTTTAATGGTTCTTAATGAATTGTCAATCACATTGATCAAGGTTTTAAAGCCAAATTAAAAAGGTTCTAGTTTCAGTAGTAACGATAATTGTTGGTTTTTTAACAATACTCTTGTAGTTTTGGTTTTTGTGAATGAAAATTCTTCCTTGAGTTTTTTAGTTGGTTTGATGCCTATATTAATTTTGGTGGTTCCCAATGAATTGTCAATTATATTCATCAAGGTTTTTAAGACATTAAATAAATTCGTAAATTCACCTTGTCTTCACCTTGTTTTTGGGCCTCCTTTCACCCCTTAACCTTTCTTTCAATGGTATCCATAAAGGAAATCTTATTAAAACTTAGTATCAAATGCTGAAACTCAACATTTAATGCACAAGTTTCAAGAAGAATTATAGTGGTTGTACAAATGTCCTCCCCTCCTATGCTTCTCCTTGGTTCTATTCCTTTTGCTTCTTGGGGTTGGTTTTGGGCTCAGTTTAGCTTCATGTTAGGGTTGTTTGAGTTTCATTTCATATGCCATCATTTGTTTCATAGGATCCTTTGAACCATCCAGGATGATGTTAATTAGGTTTTTTGTTTACCCCTTGATTGAATTGTTTGAGACCTAATGAATGACTTAACATGGTTCCTTTTCTTCCTATTGCCATGTTAGTGTTTGTGTTATACTCGAGGTCATTCAAGTCAATGATAGGTTTTGTTCACCTGAAAAAGTTTATGGTGGGCGATTGGTCTTTTCTTCAAGAAGAGTTTTCATGTGCTTCGTGTGCACCCTGTTTTCACCACTCATGGGAAGATTCTTCATCCATTCATTTTTGCCGATGTTTAATTTTAAGGAGAGCTAGTGAGTACATTTATGCTGCTAGAGCTCTCCAACCCATGACACCAGTTGTTTTTTTGGAAGACATTGTTGCTACCTTGCACCAACTACACCCCCTTCCTTTAGACCTTGTTCCTCCACCTATTTCTGGTTATCAACTTGAGCACACTTTTGTCCTAGATAAGACTTTGTTTGCCCAAGCCTTAGCCACTACTCCCCATTTGTTTTCAGGTGGGCTTTTTGGGATGGTATATGAGCATTTCTTAAGATGATTCATATTAGAGGACCCATCTTTAGGGTTTTCAAAATTATTCCAAGTTGTTGTTGTTACCTATGGGGATATCCTTAAGTTGGGCTTTAGTGCTAGTGGTTAATAGATTGTTGGTAATGATAAAAGACATTGGTGGTCTTCATCCAATTGCCCTACGCTAAGTGTTTTTTCAATTTATTTAGTCATTCCATTATCTTACAACTTTGGGGGCCGTTTTAAGAACACCCATCCCCCCGTCAATTTGGAGTATCGACCCCTAGAATTTGTGAGGCCATCCCTTTTGACATCTGAGCCCTCTTCAATTAGACCTTAATTGGGTTGTGATGTAAGTCGATGTTGAATTTTTTTTTAATAATTTTTTTTGAGCTATTATTTTTAAAGAATTATGTGATACTAAAAGGCCTTTGGTGAACATTATCCCTTTTACCAAGTTTTTTTATGGTGTTCATTTTTCTTTTTATTATTAACATGGGCAGCATGTGGAGGGGGTCATCATTATTGAATCATTTTCAGGCATAAGGCAAAATGACCCCCTAGGAGGTCCTTTGTTTACTTTGGCCCATTATCAAGCTTTTTTAGAGACCATCACATGGGCCCTCAACTGTGTCTTTCCATCCTAGCAAATGATATCCACATCTTGGGGCTTATGAATGAAATTACCCACGCCTTTGACCACCTTTCGACCTAATTAACCTTAGTTGGGTTTATAGTCAAGGTGTTAAAATGCAAACTTTGGAGTCCATTCGAGATCTCTTTAGGCATAAAGATTCCTCATGGTTGCATTTTGGTCACAGATGGTTTACACATTTTGGGTGTTTCAATGGGTTTTCAAGACTTTGCCATGCATTTTTTGGATGAGATTTTATTTTAGGATGTCGTGCATATTGATGATTTTCATTTCTTGGGAAACACCTAGGTTGCTTTGGGCATTTTATCCTCATGTGTAGCTCATCAACCTTTTTATTTCACATGGACAATATTTCTTTCTTCTTCCTTCTTATCTCTTTTAGTGGGTTTTGATAAGAGAGTTATGTAGGTATGTGGGGACATTATGGGTCTAGGGTGGTGGGAGTTTTTTTAGGGCCCCTTGGCGAGGTGTCAAGATAGACTATTGATATCCTTTGGTGGTATAGGCCTTCTTTCTATGGAAGATTATGGCCCATTTGCTTTTTTAGGGAGTTGGGCTTTAGTGGTTTCATATTTTTGTTTTAGGTTTCATATTTTCGATAGACCCATTTTGGAGGAGTATGTTTCTTAGGTTGAGGGAGGCCCACACTTGTTTCAGTCATGTTTACGTGAAGTGCGAAATGACCTTCTTCTTGCAACTAGGGATATACACATTTTTTTTGAGAGTTTGGTAATTACCAGTGCCCCAAGTCTATAAGCATTTTTAATGGACATCCACCATGACACATCTTTTAAGTTTATTTTGGAGGATGATTCCATTTCTTCAACATCTAGAGCTTACATTTGTTCTTGTTCGGGTAAGAAGGCAGGGCTATGGTTGGTTGCTAAGCCAACTATTTGTTCGTTTCGCATTACACACTTTACTTTCACCTTGGCGTTCCATTTTTGTCTTGGTTTAATTTAACCCTTGGTATTTAGTTTTTTCATGTGTGAGTGTGGACACAAGTTGGACACATTTGGCATGCACTTAATTCGTTGCTCGTTTGGAGGTTAGTGGATAACCACACATGACACCATTCGAGATGTCATGTATGCCCTTGCTTAAAAAAATGAGCACGTTGTATGGAGAGAGCGATGGTATGCCCTTATGTTAAGAGATTCATTACGAATCGATCTCTACATAATTCGAGAGGACCAGGTCTTCGTTGTCAATGTGGTGGTTATTGACTCAATAAGAAAGATGGTGGCTTTGAATGTCATTAGTCAACTAGCAAAATTTGATGTCATTGTTAAAATCCACAAGTATAAAAGGCTTCATGAGGGGCACCATTTTATTCCGATGGCCATGGAGGTGCATGACACATTTGAACGTGATATGGATCATTTGATTAGGCAACGTGCTTGCTTTTCCATGATAGACCATCAAAAGATCATTTATCCTTGTCTTTTTGCATTTAATTTTTTAAGCAACATGTTAGTATTGCTTTTCAGCGTGTTTTAACTTCTATTATAGAAAGGAAGATTGCGTTAGCGGGTGATGCTTGTTCTACACCTCCCATTTCTATTAGATTTCATGGTTTCTATGTAGGCAACATTAGAAGGGCTGTGAGTGAGATAATTTCCTACCACGAAAGGGACTAGCTTTCTCCCTTTTTTTTATTCTTGTAGGTTATTCATCTTTTGGACTTTCTTTGGCCTTTCCTTTTTGTCTCCCTTGTGATGGTTCGAGCCATTGATCTTTTATTGGATTTTTGTGGAGACTTTGCTATATAGGTAGGAATAGTGAAAATAGATGTCACAGCACCAGAGGTGCTTTGGAGAAAAGAAAGATAAGATGAAACCCAAAAAAACATCAATCAATTATTTTTCAAGTTTGTTTTGAATTTCACCTTGTTTATGACCAAACTTAGGGTATTAGTGCTGTCTTTTCTTGACTTTACAGTTAACTCTAACGATTCAGGTTATATTAACAATATTAGGTAACACATAATTAGAAGTCTAACGATTCAGGTTATATTAACAATATTAGGTAACACATAATTAACTTCTAATGTTCACATTTGATTTTTTTTGTGGGCAGAGAAGAACCTTCAATTTGGATTTCAGAAACCCTGTACCTCAAAATTACAAGGATATTACCGTATTTCTTTGTTTAAGAAAATAACACTACTGAAACCAGACCTGAAGGTTCTTCTCCAAAAGAATAATCATAAAATTTAACACACCAAAGAATGATAGAAAAGCAGGTCGAATCAAACTAGTAACTATTTCAATTTTTCAGCAAAACCCTACATATTCTGAGAGTGGAGGTGAAGGCAATTATTTAAATACGGAGAACGTAGTGGTAGCCAAATGTTATGGTTTATATGAAGTCGTTGGGAATGGACTCTCATCAGACTGTGTGCCCCATTTGGTAGGGACTTTTGGATTGCGAGGGGCGTGGGAGTGCGCTGGTGCAGAGAGAGAGGAAGAAGCAGCATGGCGCAGCTCCCAAATCTCGACAATGCTCCCATTAACATCTCAACGCTCAGGTAAAAATCTCAGCTGCAACCACTCGTATCGATGATGCCCACCGGATCACATCTATGCCTGGAAAACACGCCAGTGTGAAATTTGAAAAAAAATTGATAGAGAGAGACAGAGAGTTTGGGTTTCTTATTTGTTGGCGTGTTTTTTTTTGTGTGCAGGGAGCGAGCACAGAAAGATCTGGGAGCTGTTCTTGATTCCGTAAGTGTTTGTTTTGGTCGCTGTGATTTTCTTTTTGAGTTAGATTTGGTTTGCTAGGGTTTTGACGCAGTAAGCAATGGTGAAGTGGTTGTTGTGTGGGAAATCTTTTTGTCCGATATAGATCTAGCTTGAAGAATGCGAGGAAGTTACTGATGTTGAGATTTAGGGCAGGTTGCAATGACGCCCGCCCTTGCAATTTGCAAAAGCATGAGACGTGGGAATGGGTTTCTTAGTGATCCAGGTTTAGGGTTAGGGTTTGCATGCCTCTGGATGGTATCTGGAACGTTGCTGCAACTGTGATTTAAATCCCTTTTTTACGTGTCTTGTGATGTATCACAGTAGTGCCCATGATGTTTAGGTAATGGTTTTGGTTACAGATGCGGGGAAAAAAAGTTCTTGTCTTGGATCCTCAGCTCAGTGGTCCTCTTGCCCTCATTGCCCAAACATCTCTTCTTAAGGTAAGCCGTTTTATCTCCACATTCTGTAATGGACCATACTTTGAAAAGTTCTCCAGGTCAGAGATTGTGCCTCAATATCTCATTGGCTGTCTTTGTCTGATCATCTATTTGTGAAACTCTTTGTGTTTCTGCAACTGTTGTGGCAGGAACATGCAGTTGAGAATCTGTTCTATGTTTCAGCGGATCCTGTACAATCAGAATGCAAGAATGTTGTGTATCTTGTGCGGCCACAAATGGCACTCATGAGGCAAATTGCGGCACATATACAGCAAGACAATCAGCGGCAACTGCAAAAGAACTATGCTGTCTTCTTCATGCCTCGCCGGACTATTGTGTGCGAAAAGGTTTGATTTGCTTCATTGATTCCTTGCAACAGTCTTTCAAGGTATTTGTTCACATAACATCCTTTATTTGCAGTTAGTGAAACAGATGAAATTGGTATAATGTTTGTCATGTTTCACATACCCATGGATTAGGTTTTGGAGGAGGAGGGGGTTCTTGCAAACATCACAATTGGAGAGTACCCTCTGTACTTTATCCCCTTTGATGAAGATGTTCTGTCCTTGGAGCTTGACAATTCCCTCAAGGTGCAGTTTCCGCATGCTCCTCATTTTCTCATTGATTCACATCATCATCATTTATGTCCTTTTGTGCCATACAGGTGTGTATTATTGACCTTCCCCTCTTGAGGCATACACATGTGTACTATTGTCCCATGGCAGGAATGTAAGGTGGATGGAGATACAAGTTCTTTGTGGTATCTAGCACGGGCGATCACCAAGCTTCAGGTTTGAGTTCTGCTATATGCCTTGCTTGTTGCAGTTAGACATCTATTTCAATTGTGGGTCCCCACTTACAATGGAAGTAGTGATTGTACCAAAGGAGTGTGGTGGTTCTCTGGCAGGAGATGTATGGTGTCATACCCCATATTCAGGGGAAGGGAAAAGCAGCTGCACAGGTCTCTGATATTCTTAGTCGAATGCAACGCGAGCAGCCACGTCCTCCTCCTGCCTCTGTATGTCAAGCTTTCTGGGGGGGGGTCAGTCCCCTCTGGTGATCTCACCCATCTATTTGTCTTTGTTATCTATGTCTATTAGCAACTGCAAGAATATGAAACCCTTGGATGCTGGGACAGAGGACAGGGGAAGCCTGACGCAATTTGATGTCATTAGCAGTACCTCCAACCATTTGCACACTGACATTTCTGTTTGTATGATAGTGAAGGGAAATTGGAATAGCTGAAATGGACTTATGCTTTCTTTCATCATCTGTTGGATTAGCTTATGGGTTTTGATTTGTGAAGTGTTTCTGTTGTGTAGGCCAGGCTGCCTGAGATTGATTCTCTCATCCTTATAGATCGACAGGTATCAGTCTCATATTTTGCAGTTGCTGTTGGTATCATAGTATAGGTGTTTCTGAAGTGTTTCTGTTGTGTACGCCAGGCTGCCTGAGATCGATTCTCTCATCCTTATAGATCGACACATATCTCAGTAGGCCAGTCTCATATTTTGCAGTTGCTGTTGGTATCATAGTATAGGTGTTTGCTGGCTTTAGCTTAGCCTTCTGAACCCTAAACCCTCAGCACACCTTGTCTCTGTGGGCAATTTGGCCAGGCTGCCTGAGATTTGCTTCCTTGTTGATCAGCATAGTTGGTTTCACCATTGCTGTTGTGCTTGGGAACCTTTTTGTGGGCTTAACCTTTTGTACTAAAACCTAATTTTTTTCTTTTCTTGAGCAAGTCAGGAGGAGGAAAGGATTACCAGTACAGAGTGCAAAATCTGGTTTAGTGTGATTTATTCTTTTGTTGAAGGATTTTAGGTTCACAGTTTAAGCAAAATATGTTCAGACCTATCCTTGTTGAGATAGGCAGGTCTACTGTCCTTGCAGTCTCATGCAGTCACTGACTGGTTAGGCTAACAAGAGGTCTGGCCTATGAATCAGGTTGATATAGTGACCCCCATGTGCTCACAACTGACGTATGAGGGACTGATTGATGAGGTACTTGTGATTATGCAATTAATATTTGCTTAAGCATAGCAATTTTCCTTTCTAGCTTCACTCATTGCAGCATTTTCCCTTGGTAGAGTTGTACTTGAACAGCAGTTTTGTTGGACTACAGTTTTTGCAAATAAACAACGGTGCAGTGGAGCTTGACCCCATCATAATGGGAGCCCAACAGGGCACCACCAAGAAAGTAAAAGTGCCATTGAACTCCAGGTGTGTGCAGTCACTTGGAATCCCAATGCACTCAGCATCTTTAGTTTCGTGAAGCAGAACCACATAAACAAGTTGATGACAGACAGACCATGCAATTCAGTGTTTTCCTTCCTTCTGTGTGCAGTGACAAGTTGTACAGGGAGCTCCGTGATCTTAATTTTGGGGTTGTTGGACAGGTATGCAGTCTGTTCTTTTAGGCCTAGCTGATGTGGGCCTAGGTTCATTGCTTTACTGGGTCCTGCTGTCTTTACCCCTTTCTCTTGTTTGCATCCTGTCTTCTTACTGCATCACTATCTGTTGTTGGTTGGCATCTGTTTGTGTGACATGGTAGGTTTTGCGCCAGAAGGCAACTAGCATGAAACAGGACTACTCTGATGTGACCAACACTGTAAATAACTTCCCCTCTTTTCCATTATTCTTGTCTCCTCGCTCCTTCATGGAACCTAATTTTGATCATATAGAGAATCAAGAAAGTAAAGGAAAATGAGAGACACAATGGAAATTTCATGAACCCTATGTTGCAAAGTTTATTTTGTAGCTGGAAGGCATGGCATGGGTGAGCACAGCTCATTGGCCAGACTTTTCTTCTAATGGTGGTGGGTTTGTTTGAAACAGCAAAACCAGTCGCTATCTGACGTGAAAGAGTTTGTGAAGAAGTTGAATGCACTTCCTGAGATGACGGTAATGAAGCCAATGTTATCTCTAGGCTAGCATCCTCTTGCATCCTTGCATCTTTGTATAACATGGGTCTTTGCTGATACACAAGGCTTGCTCATTATTGCTGAACATGCTACTATCAAGTAGTGAATGATTCTGACACCCTTTTGCATCATCTGCACAGAGGCACACGAACATAGCACAGCATCTGTCAACATTTACTACGAAACCGTCATTCTTAAGTCGTCTTAGTGTTGAACAGACTCTGGTTGAAGGCCAGAGCTATGATGTGTAAGCTCTCTTTGTCCTCTCACTGTAGATCTACTCAAACAGCACATGTTTCAATGGGTGTCAAGCTTGAATTATTTAACATAGTTGTGAATTTCTGATGTGTGAAATGTGATGACTTCTTTTGTCAACTGGAATACAGTAACATCTGCAGGTGATGATCTGACTGTCAGGTTCTCTGCAGGTCATATGAGTGTGTTGAAGAGGTGATTCAAAGACAAGAGCCTTTGATCAGTGTGCTTCGACTTCTCATCTTACTTTCAATCACTAACAATGGCCTTCCAAAGAAGCACTTTGACTACTTCAGGTGAAGTTTCTGAAACAGAGCTGAAACATCTCTTCTCATGGTCTCCAATCAAGACTGCCATTTGTTGAAATTTCGCAGGGCCAGGTTTCCTTGGTACAAAAATCACAGCACTCACATTCATTCTTGCTTTCTTTGATCTCTCTCTTGTTACTCTCCTTCCCCTCCTTTCTAGAATTGGATGTCAGTTTCAGAACTGATTGTAGCTCTCAATTGTCATTCTTAGATCCAAATGTACCCTGGCTTCCTGACATGGGTTTTGAACCCAGACACATAAGCTAGTTATTCATATTATTGGGTGTTCTAGGATCTCCTGTGATCTCTTGCTGTTGTATGCCAAATACAGTAAAGGGCTATCTGGATTCTCTGACCATGGGCAGTGACCTAGTTCCCCAGTTTCATACAATTTCGTTACCTATTTGTTTAACTACCTCTGTTAGTTACTAATCAGCTTCCTACTAGGCCAGGTGGTCCAGCCAACACCCACCTGTTGACAGTGATGCACAGTATTGTTTGAGGGTGGAAGATGTTGATTGGGGTGATCCTGGCAGTCAGGAATCTTTACAAGAGACAAAGACTTAGGGGTGTTGCAGGAGGGAGGTGCTGCACAGCTATGGCTTTGAGCATCTGTTCACTCTAAACAACCTGGAGAAAAGTGGCTTACTCACAAAACAGGTGTGTTCTATTTACACAATCTAGCTATATTTGATCAAACTTGTCCACATTATGCAAAGAGATCATACAACATGTGTCCATGTGCTGTAGTTTTCTCAGTATTTTAGCATGAACTTCCCCCCACCTTTGGTTTTTTGTACGGATGCCCCTGGTGCAGTATTTTTGTACTTCACCTTACATTTGCAAGCACATGCATTTTGCAGGAGATGAAGAATAACTGGCAACTAATAAAAAAGGGTCTTAAGTTGGTTCCAGAGGAAAGCAGTGATGTGAAGTGAGTCCTCCCTTTTGTCTCCTGTACAATTTGCTGCTTTTGCTTGGACTTCTTGATGGTATTACCCCTCTGCCTCTGGAGGACTTCCAGCACATTTTTCTGACAGTCCTGTTAATTGTGTTGTGAATTGATCAGTCCAACCGACATATCATATGTATTCTCAGGATATGCTCCATTGAGCATTCGGCTGGTCCAGTGTGCACTCAAGAATGACTGGTATGTTGTGCTTGTATCCAGGGAAACTCCTCTGTTAAAGAAATGGTGTTTCATGCTGAGTATTTGAGTTCTAACTCTAAGATACTGTATTGGACTTGCTTCAGGCGACAATCAGAGCTGTTGCGGTTGCTTCCTGGACCAACATTTGAGAGATTTGACAAGAATCAGGTGTGCCTTTGTCTATTCTGTCAAACATCATCTGCACTTCTTTTTCTTCAACTTTTCCCCTTTCTGGGCTACGGTTTTGTGTGTCTTGCAGACTGTATTCAGGGTGTTCTCCTAAGAATGAATGTGTTTTGGTGTTTCCTCATTGGTATCTGGTTGACTATTTATTTATTGGGCAGTTACAGTCTTTTCATTGACTTGTGATTCTCTCAAATCCTATCATTTGCTCATGTCATCTTATGCAGGCAGTGAAGGCTCCTAGATGGGACAACTCTCCAGCACCAGACAGGTATGAGCTTTGAGTCCCAGATGGTGGAGGTATACTGAGGCAGTTATCCTCTTCCCACATCTTTGTCCCTTCTACTTTGGTTATGCACTGGTCAAATCCTTCTGTGAGCTAGTGATTCTAGCTGTAAATGCCCAGTTGTGGAGGGTCTTTATTAAAAGCCATCTTGATGGACGATGGAACAGTGGACCAGCAGGAGATTCAAGCCGACTAGTGGCATTGGTCATTTTCATTGGGGGTGTGACATTTGCAGAGATCTCAGCACTTCGCTTCCTTTCTGCTCAGGTTTCCCACTTACTGTTAGTTTCTCTATTTTGTCTCATCCTTCTCTGGGTCACCAAAACTCTCAGTCTTTCCCATTGATCTAGGTAAATGAGATGAATTTCAAGTTGTCAGTCACTACAGATTTAGAATTACTCAAGCGGAAGTGACGAATCTCTTGGTTTAAGATGTCAAAAGTGCATGAGTAATCTATGGCGCATGTGTGATGTTTCAGGAGGGCATGAAGTACGACTTTATTGTGGCAACAACAAAGCTCATCAATGGCCAGAACTTGCTCAAAACATTCATCGATGACCCATCAGCAGTGCATTGAACACGCCAGTGGTGACCATATTGATAGCTGCTACTTTTGCCGATGATTGGCTTTCTAGCCCACACTGAAATCAAGAAGCAAAACCAAAATGGTCCAAAGCTTGCTCTTGCAGTTAGTTTTGATTGGGCTAATTGGATCTTTGAAGTTCATTAGGAATTAATTAATCACAGTAGAAACCGCAGTGTTAGCATTTCCAGGTGAGATTTTGATTCTCATTATACTGTACAAATGTGAGCAACTTTCTGGATGTTAATAGAATTAGTTCTGTGTTTGCACAAGATTATTACATAGACTGCAGATAGCTCGTGGTGTGTTTTATGTGAGTAGGTTTTTCTACTTCATATCTTCTGTTTGTTCCAAAAATAAAAATGATAGTCATCGGAGTCCACTATTTCCTTGTTTTAAAGTTTTGCAGCATTTCATTAACCACATAATTCTACTTCTCTGCAATGTCCTCTACATTCATTATTCATCCATCCATCCACAAGGAAACAGAAGACCTGAACCTTATGCTTTTTTGCACTGCAGCACTGCCGAACAAAAGAATGAGGCAGAGCAGCAATTTGATTCGCGCCAGACAGGGGTCGAACCTGTGACTTTCTGCTTAGGAAACAGACGCTCTATCCACTGAGCTACAGGCGCAATGCACAGTGCCAGCTAACAATTTCTTTCAATTTTGTTTATTTATACCATGTATCTGAAATTGAAAGTGTTGGACGGTTATTAAAAACCAGAACATACCCCAGCGGTTGTCAGTGTGGTTCTTAGGATTCATAACTGCAGTTCTCCAAAAAAATAAAATAACAGGTTTTTGGTATATACCCACAGTTTCTCATATTCTCAAAAGAAAATTTAAAAAATAAAAATAAAATCAAATATCTGTCCATAAAATTGCCAATCCATTCATAAAAATTGCAGATTGGTTTAAGTGGTTTGAAATAATGGGGACCAATAGTTCTTTGAGTTTGATTATTTATTTATATTTTGATTCCAAAGAACTGGAATGGAGGTTCTCTGAATGTGGAATAGTTTTTAAAAAAAAACAAGAGCTAGTGGTTCTTTAAAAATTCAAATAACCGCACAACGCTGGTATTTGTATGCATAGAATTGGGCAGTGGTGCTTTCATGGCATCCACAATAGTTTTAGCTTTTAGCAAACAGTTGCTGATCTACAACTTTTCTTTGGAATGTTGTCTCTGCAAATTTCCCATGCAAATCCCCTAGAAGATGAAACCATCGAGCATTCTCCTTTTTTTCCATTCTTAAATTGCGTACAATTTTCAAGTCACATCATAATGGGGAGCTCGCATAAAATCATCCTCACCTAGAGATCAACTTGAGATCTATGTTGCTACATGGATTTTTCTCCATAGATCTCAAGTTTTGCTTCATGAAGCCCCATTATGGGTCTTGATGACTAGCAACAACAAAGCTCTTGATAGATGACCTTCGTTTCAAATCCCCATATGCAAAGCTACAATCAGCCTTGCTATCACTGCTTGATGATGCCAGGTCCTTCTCTCAAATCCCCGCATCCAAATGTTTACAAAGCCATAACCAAAAAAAAATCACACAATACAACACAAACAAAGCAAACACCTATCTTAATATATATATAGGTTATATTATTTGCAACAATGTTGAAATTTTCAAAAACCAGTTTTTTCAGAGAACAAAGCTTTGTGGAGGGAAGTAAAGAATCTTTGGAGTGTTCAAATTCTTGAGATGGAATCTTGAGATTTCATTAAGTATTCAACAGACATCTATTAAAGCTGCCCTTGTACTACACTAAAATGGTGTTTCTATGAGGTCTACATACCTACCTCCTTGGGCTTTACAGACCTACCAATCTATTGCACTTTCTGAATCTTGCAACAGTTAGGTTATTGCACCTGGCTCTTGTCCTGATGTAAAAGAATTTCAATGCTTGGACCTCATGTGCATCATCATCATCATCGAATTCCAAATTTTATTTAGGATCTCTTGCAAAACCTGAGCTTTTCCATCAAGTCTTTCAGATTATAAAGTTTCAAGTTTCAACTCTAAAGAATCATCCAACATTTTTACCAGACAATCAAAATAGATTCGCATGTTCTAATGTTGTGATTAGTGCTTGATTAGGGTTAAAATGGCATCTAAGAAGTCCAAGAAGCCAGTGCAAGGAAAGAAAGGAGCAGATGTGGTGAAGAGCCCGCCACTTGAATTAGCTCCTATTGTACCCAATCCCATTGTGTTTATGGACATCAAGATTGGAGGTGAGCTTGTAGGCAGAATGGTGATAGAGCTTTTTGCACATTTAGTGCCCAAGACTGCAGAGAATTTCAGAGCTCTTTGCACAGGAGAGAAAGGGATGGGCAAACTGGGTTTTCCTTTGCACTACAGGAAGACACCCATCCATCGAGTGATTCCTGGGTTTTTTGTGCAGGGAGGTGATTTCACACATGGTAATGGCACCGGAGGGGAATCCATTTATGGTGCGCCTTTCCCAGATGAGGGTTTTGTTAAGAGTCATGCCTCATTGGGATCTGTTTCTATGTGCAATTCAGGCCCTGACACAAATGAGTCACAATTTTTCTTCAATTTGGGACCCAATGAATTCCTTGATGGTAGGCATGTGGTGTTTGGACAATTGCATGAAGAGAGCTTGCCAGTGTTGAAGGCAATTGAGGCTGTGGGTTCTTGGACTGGCCGACTCCATCAACCAGTGCTCATTCGTAGAACTGGCTGGTTGAATGCCCCGCCCAAACCCACAGAGAAAGAGTTGCAGGAGATGGCTGAAAAAGAAGAAGCAGACAAGAAGGCTGCAGAAGAATTAGCAGTCAAATTAACCAAGGAGAAAGCTCAGAAAGCTGCTGCTGCTGCTTCTCCTCCATCATCTCCAAAGAAAAAAAAGTAGCTAGCAATACAATTCTTCACCATTTTCCAGGCACCCACAGGTTAGGTCAATTATCCTTCTGCAATCCCAAAATTGCAGAGGATCTGTGGAAGAAGTCTAGAAGCATTTTGTCCAAAGACAAGAAGAAGATCAAGCATTCCTTAAAATCCCTTTCTCATCATGATTCAGAAGTCTAGCTGCTGAGTATTGATTGTGTTTCGAGTTTTCTTTGGGTTCTTTGGGTTTAAATTTCTTTGGGTTTCTTTGGCTCAGCTTTCTCATGTTGAGCTCACATTCTGGAAATTGATGACCACCAGATTTGGAGAGAGATGCATTTGTTTCCTAACTCTAACCCAATCTTCAATAAAACATGAAAACTTTTGATACCTTCGAGCCAGAATTCTTTACAATTGAGAATCTCACATGATTGAGAAAACGATTCCTCACACCATAGTTACCGTCTGCTTGAAGAAGGGTGCTATACATAGTAAGCTCCACATATGAGAAAGTTTCATGATTCAAGACCATCATGCCTATCATCTTGGATTAGACCATAGACTTCTGCTAAACCTAAGCTTTTACATTAGAAAGAAAATGGGTTTCACAAAAGAGGTCCATTTCAATCATCTCACACATTTAGAGACCAGAGCTTCTTTTGCAGAATTGGGTTGTAAGTAAATTCCATGTAGGGAAAAAAAGCAGTGATCTACTATGCCTCTAACTCTTCAAGTTCTCTCACATATGGTAACTGTGGATGACACAAATCTTTGATCAGCTGGAAGAAAGAAGATGCCAATTATGCACTCTGGGTACCTTCAAGCACCTTGCTTACAGTCTCTGCTTTGGAGGAGGAAGAAGAGGAGGAGGAGGAGGAGGAGGTGGAATTGGGTGTCTTATTAAAATCCACCACAGTGTTTTGTCTTCTCAAAACTTGGGACAGTCGTGAAGGTGTCTTGGGATTCAAAAGCTTCTGTTGCTGCTTCTGTATCTTTCTCAAGGTAAACCAACGTCCACCCCTGAACCCAAATCCGTACCTGCCTTTTCCACCCATCAGAAACAAGGGGTGTGAAAAAAAAAAGTTCACTGACCCTAAATCAACCCTAAACTAGGTATATGAGTTTCTTCAATAAACCCTTTGTTTAGCATGACCAACAAATGATCTTAAATGTTCTTCTTCCTTTGACTCTTCTACACAATCGGCAGTAGAAAATGCATTGAAAAATGTTCAATTTAGAATGTAAAGTTGATGTGATAGTGAATTTTTATCTAAATTTCATTTACAGTGATCATGAAAGCTTCCTACCCAATGACAAAAGTGGTTCCTGCTGTTGCTGCACACGCAGTATAGCTTACGCCAATTCCACTTGTCAGTGCTTTCACTTGTTCCTCCTCCAAATTGTGCACAGTTGTCATCTGCATTGCATGCTGATCAGTGCCCCCAAAAAAAACAAAAACAAAAGAGGCCCTTAATCTTCCCAAAAAACCAACATGATATAAACAAAACAAACAAACAACAAAAATCTGCAAAAGCTTACCCACTCAAAAACCAACAATGAAAATCTACAAAACCCTTGCCAGCTCAAAAACTGACAACAAAAATCTGCAAAAACCTTGCCCACTCAAAACCCAAAAAAGTGATTCTGATCCAGCCATCCAATGTGGCAGTTCTTCAGTTCAGTATTTGTTTAAATCCAAGGCATTCATGAGACATAAAAATCATGAAATTCACTCAGGGAAATTAAAAAAAAAAAATTTCAGTGAACTTAGGGTTTTGAACAACAGATAAAGCAAGCTCTTTCCTTAAAGGAAAAAGAGAAGTGGCAGGGGAGAAAGTCTCAAACAGCTTACCGCATGCTCAATAGAGTTCAAGCGCTCCTCCACCTTCTTCTGGTGCATTTGTCGAGCAGTGTATCCTATTTCACATATCAAAGAGGGGAAAAAAAAAAAAAAAAAAAAAAACTCAGAGAGGGGGAGGGAGAGAAAAATAGGAAAAAAAATTGAGAATATGGGAATATTTCCTTCATATAAAGAGTTCGATGAAAGAAAAAAA
>Ga0116227_10003160_pt1 | contig 36875 bp, 24 predicted proteins | sample S1TSphgellanicum_FD_89693 | JGI IMG/M metagenome (GOLD analysis project Ga0116227, IMG submission 89693) | Host-associated microbial communities from peat moss isolated from Minnesota, USA - S1T2_Fb - Sphagnum magellanicum MG | ecosystem: Host-associated > Plants > Peat moss > Unclassified...
GGCCTCACCACTTTATAGGTTGCATGTATAAGGAGTTGCACCCTTCATTTCCATGAGGAAAAACCAAATCCTTAACCAATGCACCACACCATTTTGAAAGTGTTAACTTTTGTTAACATATTATTATGAACATTTTTATTTCATATCTTTAACACTAAGTTTATACAAATAGGCATGAAGGTAAATAATAGTTATATAAGTTATAAGTTGGTAGATGGTCAATGTTTTGTTACACCTATTTACTTACAATTTGCGCACCAACATACCTACCTATCTATCTACTTACAACCTATAACTACCTACCTACTAATTGCATACATGACAATGAGGTCAACCTAAAGGGGGCTACACATTTACATGCCTACTAAGCACATCAAATCTCTTAAGGAACATTAGAAATGATTTAAATATAGCAAATGTGACAAGTCGTAGGTTAGGTTGCATTTGGAATGACTTATATTAATCATTGTGCACTAGTGTTGGGTGGGTATGTCCATTTCAATATACAAATTCACTATTGGTATCAATGGTTTTTGAATTTCTACATTAGGTAAGAACATGAATATTTAAAAGTTCTTGAAATAGACATATTAATTAAGTGGGTTTATACAACAACTTACATGTTTTGAAGGGATCTTAAGTATGATTATAAATAAATAATAAATTCATACCAATTTAGATTGTATCATGGTATCAAATATTCACATTGAATTTCTATCCAAAATGAGAAAAAAAAAAATTACATGTTTTTAAGTTGAATGTTATATTATAACCAAAAAGAAAAGGGCATAATAACCACACAAATGTCACATGGAGATAATCTTGCACAAACAATTTCAATCACATGTTACTAAACACACAAAAATGTGAAATGGAAAGTATCACAATGATATGTATCATTGTTCTTATTCCAAGTTCACAACATAAAAGTTTGAAGAAATACAAATTGTCAATGAAAACAAATTGCCAATAAACATGTTTGTCACCCTAAACTTATGTAACTCTTGCAATCTAATACATGCAATAAAAAACAACTAGAAAATTATGTACACAACATACAAACATGAGTTCCTTTTAGAAAGAGACTCCAAATATATTTCAATGCATTATTATTTTTGATGGACATGACAGGGTAACCTAGGTATTTTCAATTAATCCATTATTTCATACCAACTAGTTTATGTTTAAATGTTAGGGTGCATGCTCTAGTCCATATCCAATTTAACCCTATATAACAAAACAACATCATTATGCACCTACATTATGTAAGCATCATGCATGCCACATATAAATGATAGTGTCTAATTTGATCAAAAAAAGAAGTAAAGTTAATCATATTGGACATACCTACTTTGGAGGGGGGGGGTGTGAACAAAATCTACCCCCTTTATAGGTCATTTTGGACAAGTAGCTTAATCATGTAAGTCATTTTAATCACTATGTTAGCGGTCTAAAATATATGTTTTTGTAATAGTGAATAAAACATGGTGGTTTAACACAAAAAACACATGATTTGAGAAATTCAAGAAGGCAACATGAATAACTTCAAGCATATGATATAATCATTAATTTTTTTATTAAAAAACTTACCCTACAAAGCCACGTACTTGAATGTAAGCACGTGACAAAATCAACCATTCATAAAAAACTTGGACCTATGACACCACTTACTCAAAACTTCACTTGCACATATATAACACAATCACAACCATTCACAAAAAAACCCAACCCTACAACACTCTTGATTTGACTTCAAGAACATAATCCAAAATCATAAGCAACAATAAACAAAAACTTGATTAATATTAGTAGTGATGAGAAACACATGACAAAACGAAAAACAAACATGCAACCCAAGCTTAATTGAAGACCACATGAGGTTCTTCAATTTTCTCTTTTCATCATTATAAAAAGGCAAAATCTTAACATAATTTACACTAACTTACACCCAACTTTGCACTTATTGCTCCTTTCTTATGTTTCAATAAACCAATTTTAAATTTCATCGTAATTTCCTTCAAACAACCCCTTAACTTCCTTGATTAACTTTTTTGGCTCATAAATCAAAGTAGCCTTACATGACTAAAAACATCCAATGTATGTTTATTAGGTTTATTTCTAGCACATTTGATGTAACATCATTAAGCCAATTTTTGATAATCAAAATGAAACAATATAAGTTTTCAATCCCTAACCTAAAGTGTTGAAGATTAGTGATGACTTTAACAAGACTAAAAATTTGTTAAATCTCAATCTATTAACTCACAATCCTAAACACTTAACATGCCAAGAAAACTACATGAAAAAATTGAAATGCATGTTACATTTGCCAAATTAAGGGATTATTAGATTTTAATAATCATATGCATAATTGATGAAACAACTGTATAATTCATTTTTCAAAACAGATTTTATTGCATCATCATTTTTAATAATTTACCCACTAAAAAAGAAATCATCATCTTCAATTACCATTGCCTCCAATAATAATGCCCTTGTAGGGTTTAAATGAAAATAATCCTATAGCAAAATTGGATACACAACCTTAGTATCATATTTTGTCACAATTTGATCAACAAAAGAATTGCCCACATAAGCTTCATGTTTTTGTTGATCAAGTTGTTACATGCTTTATGTGCCCTTATCTAACTAAAACATCCATTAAATGTTGAGAATAACCTTTGTATGTTCAGAACTTGTGCCATCATCCTCAACTTGAACTTTTATAACTCCTAATTAGCATCACCCCATATGTAAGGTTGAATCAAATCTTAAATTTTGCCTACCTCAACTTTCACAATAGTGCATAAGGTGAAAGCAAAAACCAATGCATTTGACCACAACCCAAAACCTTGACTTTGGTTTAAAACACATTGTTTGACCACTAGTAGCAAGGTATTTGTAATGACTTTAACAACCCAATTAATTTGGTAAGTTAGCACTTTCAATGATGAATGCAAAGCATGTTGTTGTTTGTAATAAATAGAAATTGCATCTTGATATTCCAAAGTCCTTGGAACAAGAAGACATATGATGCAAACTTTGTTTTCACTAAAATTCTTATCATTCTAAGCAACATCTTTACACAAACATCATTATAGAAAACTATAACATGGATTTTAAAATATGAAAAGAGGAGTTAAGAGTATATTATATTTTTTTGACATGGCATGACCAAAACAAAAATCAACAAATGCGCATGATAATTGAAATGATAAACATGATACCACAAACCTTAAGGTGATGGTTAAAGGAATTACTTAATTAGACCCTTCATTTTTCACATAAACAATAACCTTATCAAGTAAACTAAATTAAATTTAACAACACCTTAACCTAGGCTACCACAACTACAATACAATGTCGTGCACTTTAAAAATACCCATAGTTACATTAATGGGCTCCCATGCATCATTGATAAAATTGACCACCATATAAAAAGGACACACAATGGACATTTTTGCCATGGTGGTCAAATTTACTTTTCTCATGGGCCAAAATGTGAACATTGACATTCACTATAACACAACAACACACAACACATCTCATGGCTTGTGGGTTATATGTATTGACAAGGGCACCCTCATTCATAACAAAAAAACCTTAATAATTGATAAAATGATGAAAGGGTTTGTGAACCATTAGTAACTTGAGTTATGAAATGTAAACTCATTGTCATATTTATTGTTATATAGTAAAGTCAAGTTGATGGAAAAGGGGGTGGCAATTGTTGATTCCATTGGATTATTGGTTACACACAAGTAGACATTTAACAAACAACACCCATAATGAACTAACAAAAAAACAAGAAAAAAAAAACCATGACCTTAAAACTTAAGCTTTTTAGCATTTCATTCAAACACCACACCTTAGCTAAAGAAAGTTCTGTAGCCACAAAAAAAACATGTCGGTGTGTAGGACTTACCTCTAAAAACTTTGTTTAAAATTTGTGATATGTGACAACAAAATAAGAAGATGGCAATAAACAACATTTGAAATTATTGTTCACAAATTCCAATAGGTAACTAAAGCACAAAAATGAAAGTGCAACAATATATGTACCTCCAAACTCCAAACTCAAAAGCACATTGGATGCAAGTTGGTGCAAAAATGTTAGAGCAAAAAAAATAACCTTCAAGCCTTTGCCCCAAAAAATTCCAAAAGAAACTTCAAATGTCATAGATTAACTTCAACAAACAAAAAGTGCATATAGGGTACCTCAAAAGCAAACAAGGTACCTCAAAAACTTTTGTTGAGAAATCATTGCAAGCATCATCAAAAACACATAATGACCATGTAATAACAAGTGTTATCTAGTTATTTATTTTTAGGACAAACCTCTAGATATCAACATAACAAATTTTTATTTTATAAAAAGAATAAGGATATGTATTTTTTAAATTTAGGAAATTAAGTACGTAGACAATTATGTATTCAACCATTTTAATTTCCCTTTGTCGGTTATGAATGAACTAGTTTTCAAATGTTGATAAATTATAGATATGTATATGATTCAATTATGAATAAACCAATTTTCAAATGCTAATAAACTATAAATATGAATATGGTAAAGTTATGAATGAACCAATTTTCAAATGCTGATAAATTGTAGATATGCCTATGGTCCAAGGTTATGAATGAACTAAAATTCAAATGTTGATAAACTATAACTATATATATATAACATATGAATATTACACAAAAACTTGTAAGTGTAGTAAAACAAACATGAACACCTTATCAATTCACCCCATAAATTGAAATAACTTGTGGGGGAATTGAACCTCAATTCTTGAAACAAAAGTTCTGCCCACTACAACACAAGCTACCTACAAAAAAATAGAAACCATCCCCACACCCAAAATCCAAAAGCCCAAGAGCTTGAGCAACAACATATGATGTTGGTGAGGAGTGAAGTGTGAAGTCCATAATTCATGCATAAAACCTACACACAACAACTGAAATAAATCACAATGATGAAAAAATCAAAGTGTAAGTTTTGGCTAAAAAAGAGACAACAAAATAAGATACACATTTGACTTATTTAATCATCATCAACTTCCAACTGTTGAAAAAAATTAGCCTCTTCAATTAAATCATAATTTTTTTTCAATTAAAGTACATTCAACTTTCATATAACCCTTAAAATTAACAATAGGCATGCAATTCAGTCATGGATGATCAAGCCATTTTCTTACAATGATGATTATTTGGTCTAGATTCTCCACTTGTAGGCAACAACGTCGTAAGGCTGTCAACACACCATCAAGGCTAAAAACACATTCAGTCTCAATTTGGGACCTTGAAATTCCAAGGATTTATTTGGTTAGAAAACCAACATTTGGAAATTGGTTTTTATGGCACCACCACTAAGATAGAGGATTTGCACATGTAGATGTAAGGATAGATAACCACCTAAATAAAGAAAGTTCTTGAGCAAAAAGAGCATGAATGGATTCGTCCATGGATGTTCCAACACCAAACATATTACCTTCTTCTTCTTAAGATTGAGAAAACACATCAATAGTAGTTGCACATGCTTGGGAATAGAAGCATTCAATTGGTCAAAACAAGCCATAAGTAGTGGAATCATTGCTTTTGCATCATATTCAGAAGCAAGACGAATTGTTGCACCATGGCCCACATAATTTTCTACAATTCGTAAAAATTTAAAACGAAGATCCAACATAATGGCAAACATTTTGTGAACATTATGTAAATCAAATGTTTTCAAAAACAAGAAGAAAGGTTTAGTCACTTTAACGACTTCATGTCACATATTTTTTTGCAAGGTGAAGAGCTTTGAATCAAATTCATCTAGAATTTCAGACCCATCACCAAGTCCCACAACCTCAATTTCCATGTTAAGTGAAATATTAACAACAGTAGTCAAAGCATTTGATAAGAACCAATGCCCTTTTGATTGATTCATCACACATGCACTCACAATCGGGTTCAAGCAAAAATTAATTGCCTTTGCAATAGCCCAAACTTGGGCCTTAAGAACTCGCTATTGTAATGTCACTATCTTCTACTTGCCATAACAAAGAAGGATGGCTTTTTTGAATCCAAAACATTCTTCAAACATAATGATTTTGCTTACAAATCTTGTTTCAACATGTGTTTTGAGCTTGTGAAGTGGCAATTTGCTTTCAACACAAGCTTTCTCCCACTCTTGCCTACCTTTCCTAGATTTTTTTGTCCAAGTAATTGTTTTCTATAAACTTGTTTGACCATCTTTCACACTCATTTGCCTTAGCCCTATAGAAACCTTGTCATCATTTGTAGAATATTGGCATGCTTTAGACAACACATGACCAAAACAAATGCCTTCATAAACGTGGGGAAGGTTTAGCAACTCATAATCAACAATGGAGCACAATGATGCAAGCAAAGATTGTAATTGTCGTGCCATGCATGAGCTAATTGTTTCATTTACCTAAAATAAACCAATAGTAGCATGCACATGCTTTCAAACTTCATAAAGATAGTTGATAACCAAAGCAAACATGTCAATGCTTCCTCTAAACATCCATAAATCAAATGAAGTAGAAATAGTTGTTGCACTTGCAAGTTTTGGCAAAACATGAATGTCCATAGATTTGGTAACCATAGCAGGAAGCACTTCTTCCACAAATTGTGAGCGAGATGGAAATAAAACATGAGGGCACTGGTGTAAGATTAATATTCTTAACTAGATATTCTCGCAAGTGGATAGAGCAGGCCTCATAATTTTGTAGACTCCTACAAAATATACAAATTAAGCTATTTTGTAGATGTCGTCGCCAATAATTTGTGGATGGGTCCAAATAAGGCGCTTCTGACTACACAATGGCTCGTGTTGCGGCCGGATGTGTATTTGATGGCTCATCAGGCCCATAATTGCTTAAGGATGGCGCGCTGCTTGGCCTGCATGATTCCTTCCAGCGACAGGTGCATCAGGGCAGTGCGGAACGCGTCCAGCTCCCATTTCAGGATCGAGAAGTCGCTCTCGATCGACGTCGTGTTGGGAAAGATGGTCGCGAGGCCACCACAGAATGTGCGGAGACACTTGAACCGGGGGACATAGTCCCAGGCGTCATTGAGTAGCGTATTGACGTCGTGCTTGTCAATCACGTTTCGCATGTTCTCGTCGTCGTCGCGATACATTTTCACTAGGTCTCGGTGATCCGCTTCGATCTCCTCGCATTCGTCGAACGTCCAGAACTTCAGGAGACGGTCGCGGTACTTGTCGAGCACCTCTTGAATGAATTTGGCGGGACGCACTATGACGAGTTGCTGAGGCATGACAGGTGGCACATTGTGATCAAGCGGTTGGTTGTTCTCGTCACGCTCGGCCTTGACGCCCGTCAGGCCCGTGACGAGCATGATGGCGTACGACGCGATCTCCTTGATGACTGTGTTCTGGTCGGTAGTATTCAGCGCATCAAAGAATTTGCCAACAGCTGACCCTTGGTCGCGAATGTGATTCTCGATGCCCACGACGTTGATCCGCATTGACTCGATCGACATGTACTCGATCTCACCATCGTCGTCCTTGCTCTGGTCTGGATCGATGACCTCGATGCAGAACATGGCGGTCAGCGTGCCAATCAACGCATTGACGAACTCCGCCTGCTGTGCCACGAGCAACGACCGGCTCTGCAGCTTGGCAAACGTGATGTTGATCTCATCGACAACGGGCGCAACCGCATACGTGATTACCCACCACATGTCCGATGGCAGCTTCTCCGGGTGCTTCTCCAGGGTGTGTGCGATGATCGAACGGTGATACTGCTTGTAAAAGTTGAGGACACGACCGAGGTGCACCCAACGGTTCGTCTTCTTTGGACACTTGACGCCCATCTGGATGATCAAGTTGTGCTGCGACCGCAGATGAACAGAGAACGAATAGACGTCCTTGACATAGGCGCCGTTGTTGATACCTTCAGCCGACGACTTGACGATAATGTCGATCTGATGCGGCACACACCACACACGCAGCACATTGAACTCAGCGCACCGTGCGATGCGAGTGATGAGACCAGCGTGGCGCCCAATCATTGTGTTCTCACTGTCCGACGATGCGTTGAGCAGCTTAACGCGCCAATCTGGGTAGAGTGCATCGAGGAACTTGCAAAGCAGATTGTACAGGAACTCCGCCGTATGGTGAGCGAACAACGGAAGGCCGACCAGATGAAGGTTGCAGAGTTGGCCCTTGAAGCAGATCTGGACGCGTAAATCAAAAAATGATTGCTCGAAATGGGTGCTCGAGTTGAATGCGAGCGAGAAGGCCCAGACGGACAAGTCGCCCATCAAGTCCGAGATGTCTTGCAGATTGCCGCCGACCAAGACACGGACGTACTGGCCAATGATCAGGTCGTTCATGCCATTCAACGTGGCCATCTTGGTATGGTCCCTGGCATGCTGGATGGCAGTCGCTGCTTGCCTGAATGACATGCCGATCGAGACGTGGTCCATCGCGAGCTCGAACCGCATGGCATTTGGGATGACAACCTGGTACCAATCAGGGCCGTTCTCATTCTTTACGAACAATTTGAGGGCATTGGTCTTTTCCTTGGCCGTCTTGGCGCCCTTCTTGACGATTGTATTGGCCATGTTGTCGTCACTGTCACCGTCACTGTCGGCGGTGGCTAGTACCTCGTCATCTTGGAAGAACAAGTCGCCAATGATCGTATCGACGATCCGGGCACTAATGTTGAACACCAACTTGTCGTCCTTCACGATCATGTGCCGATGTAGTGTATTGGCTGGCTTAATCTGGCTCGAGAAGTACTGCTTCTTGTTGGTTTTCGACAGGTCCTGGTAGAGCACCCATGACTCGGCGTGTTGGGATTCGTGATGTCTGCGGTACTTGTGTGGGTAGAACAGTGCGGTGAACATCTTGATTTGGGCCGTCCTCTTCCGCTTGTGGCCATTCTGGCCGATTTCGACTTCGTCGCGGCCCTCGTGCACGCAAAATAGGCACCAGCAGGTTGCGCTGCCCTTGGCATCCCGCGACACAACTTCGACCGCATACTCCAAGGTGTGACCAGGCTGGAACGGCGTGGGCTTGGGCATCGTTGACGATCTAGCGGATCTGGGCGGTCAGGCGAGAGCATCGGCAAGAGTAGCAAAACGTCTTAGAGCGTTTCGTGCACAAGAGCAATGAAACATAATGTCTGAGAGCGTTTCCCGCGCAAGAGCAGCGCAACGTAACGTCTGAGAACGTTTCGCGCGCAAGAACAGAAAACATTTCGCGCGCAAACGCTTCCACGAGGTCCGCCGCAAATTTTGCTTATTTTGTAGATCGTCCAAGATTTATTTTGTAGACATCCATGGCTATTTTTAGAAAATCTACAAAATTATGAAGCCTGGGATAGAGCCATGTATCCTTTACAAATATACGTGACCAAATCTTCAAGAAACTTTTGTTGTTGCTCATCATGTTGTTGCTCTATGAATGCACTACTGGTAACTCCAACCCTTTTATTTGTTGGTTGTTGAGTAAATTCTTTGGTAACCACTTTTGCTAAAATGTCATCACAATAGCAATAGTCATAAATGTTTTGCGTTTTTGAGCATGCATAAAGTTTTCTCCATAGAACATTCCATCACACTAACAAATGTTGAAGAAATCTTCAAATGCACACAAGTAGTAGTCTTATGGGAGTTTCGGATCGATCGCGCAAAAGAGAGAAAATGTGTGTGCTATTTTTTGGAAAGATAGTGCATTTTCTCGAACATGTATGGAAACCACTTGTTGTCTTCTCGTGGCTTCTCAAACACGCATGTAGGAAAAAAAATTGGTCGTCTTGTTGTAGCTTTTTTTGTGCATTATTGTTCAAAATGTGGTAAGAATTTGCAACTTTACAAGAATCTCAGAACTTGGAAGTTGATCAAAAACTCCCATTGACTTTGCAAACTCAACATCAACTTTGTGCTTGTTTACTTGTTAGTTTTGTTGGCAAAAGCAAAGTCCAAGTAGAACCTAGAAAAGACCCAAAACGTCCACACAAGAAACGACACTTGGACATTCTTTCTCTAGTTGAAAAAGTTCCCAAGACTAAAGTTGATAGCCATGTCTTTCTTAGCTTGGTTCATGTTGATGGAATTGATCAAAATAGAAACATCACATCACACCCTTGTATTACTAGAATTTTTGTTTTTTCAAACTAACCAAGTTGATTGGATGGGTCTTTTTGACTAGAGGACATGTATTTTAGATTAGAGGCCAAAGGCTTGAATGACAATGGGTATCTTTTGACTAATCAATTTGACCAGAATGACCAATTTGACAATTAGTCAAATTAGACATTTAATCAAATTAACAAATGCCCTAATATTTAGGGCCACCTATTATATTCAATCAATAGGGCTAATTAAATAGGCTTGGTCAAAATGGCTAATGGCCTAGTCAAAAAGGCCAATTACAAATTCCAATACTAATTAGGTATCTTGGGATTACATGTAACATTTTGATTATGTTTGACCAATGAGAAAAAGTTGAAAATTGTAAAAGTTAATTAATCATAACTAAATGAATCATGACCAAATTAATTATGGTTGAACTAAGTATATATATATATGGTTTATCTAACTATGGTTAAATTGACCATATTGAAATTAATTATGGCTCAACTACCTATGAAAAAACTAATTATAATTAAAACTAACCATAATTAAACTAACCATAGTCAATTTAACAATAATTGGTTTACCTTTAATAAATTTAACCATGATAATTAGTTTAACATAATTAATTCAATCATTATTAGTTGGGCCATTGTTGGTTTTGCCATAATGAATTTAACCATGGTTACTATAAGCATAACTAAATTAGACATATTTATTTTTAACACAATATTGTTTTACCCTGATAAATTTAACCACAATTAATTTAAAACTATTATTAATTTAGCCATGGTTGGTTTGCCATAATTATTTTAAACATATTTATTTTAGCATAATTATTTCATTTACGTTTATTTTAGCCAAATTCATTTTATTCATGGTTAGTAGTTTAAGCATGGTTGGTTTTGCCATAATTATTTCATTCATGCTTATTTTAGCCATAATTAATTTTTGCATACTTGGTTTTTCCATAGAATATTTATTCATTAAGTAATTTAGCCATGGTTAATTTTTCCATAATTATTTAAACCATTTTGATTTTAGCCATAATTACTTCATTCATGTTTATTTTAAACACAATTAATATGCATAGTTGGTTTAGCCATAAAATATTTATTCATTGTTTAGTTTAGCCACGATTGGTTTAACCATAAAATATTTATTCATTACTTAGTTTGGCTATATTTATTTTATTCATGGTTAGTCCAACCATTTTTAATTTAGCCATAAAATATTTATTCATTTATTAATTTAACCATTTTTAATTTAACCATGGTTGGTTTAGCCATAAAATATTTGTTCATTGGTTAGTTTGACCATTTTTACTTTATTCATGGTTAGTTTAGCCATATTTATTTTACTCATGGCTAGTTTTAGCCATTTTTGGTTTGGCCATGGTTGGTTTAGCCATAATATATTTATTCATTGGTTAGCTTGGCCTTATTTACTTTATTCATGGTTAGTTTCACCATATTTATTTTACTCATGGTTAATTTAACCATTTCTAATTTAGCCATGGTTGGTTTTGCCGTAATTATTTGACTCAAAATTAGTTTAATCATTATATATTTAACCATTATTTGTTTATATATGGTTAATTGAACCATAATTAGTTTAGTCATGGTTATTTTTTCATAATTATTTTAAATTTTTGGTTTTTAAGCCATTATTAGTTTAATAATCATTAATTTTGTTATGATTACTTTATTCATTGTTAGTTTAATCATATTTGGTTTTGCCACAATTAATTCAACCATTTTTAGTTTTGCCATAATTACTTTAATTGTGGTTGGTTTAGGCATTATTACTTTACCAATCATTAGTTTTGCCATAATTAATTTTTCCTAGGTTAAATTAACCACCTATTTAACTTATGTAATGTAAGTATGTGGCTAAATAGCCTAAATACAAGTAACTTATATGTAGGCGTATCTATTTATACATACCTTACCTATATTCCACCTATTTATCTATATTTTAGCCTATAGGTAATCTAGTTATATAAACTAGGGAAGGCCATTTATATACTTATGATAGATTATTAATTGGTTAATTAGTTGTTTACTTAAAATACACTAATGAATGTGTAATTAAGTAGTTAAATATTAATTATTACAAATACATTATTGATAATATATAATGAATCAAGTCAAATTTGTAATGATTAGTTATAATTTGGTTGTAATTATTAATTATAACTAAATAACTAGACATTAACTATTACTAATTTTTATTTTTAACTTAATTAACATACATATTTACCTACCTCTTTATTTATTTACTTAATTTATGTATTTTACATAGTTATTTAAAAATAATGTTGTGTGAATTAAAAGGCTATAGTGTTGTGTGGACATGAAAATGTTTCTCCTTCTCAAAAGTTTGTCCCATATTGTTTCTCATCCTTTCCAAATGATGAGCAATATAAATAGATACACCATAAGCATCCAAGACATAAGAAATATTAAAAAAAAGAAGGCCACTTGGGATGAATTGATTGAAAAGGCTCAACCTTAAAAGCCAATTTCAAAATGAAATAAGATTTTTTTACTTAGGTCATCTAGGTGTAGGCTTAATTTAGGTGGTGTACGTTTAAGCCTAGTAAAGGTCATAGCTTAAGTTGTCTTAGCTTACTTTAAGCTTCTATACATAGTTTTAGTTATAGGTTCTTAGACCTAGGCTAGGAGCTTAGGTTGTAGGTTCCTAAACATAGGTACCTTAGGAGTAGGTATTTAATTATAAGCTTAACCTAGGTTGCTTAGGTTCTATCTACGTAGCATAACCTAATGACCAATGTTTAAATGCCATGTGGCAAGCCTAGGTGGCCAATGTTTTGATGCCACATGGCTTAACTTGGTTGGCCACTGTTTAAATGCCACATGGCATTTGTCTAATCAAAATGGTGTTTAACCAGTCAAATTTTTTTTAGGAATTCCAGTAGTGTTACACGAAGTAGTCATGGAAAAACAAATGCAACTGAGTTTTGGCATTGATAGGATTGAAAGCAAATTCCGTTACCACAACCTTTTTGTTGTTTAGGGTTTGACACAACAAAAACTTGCAGACCCTCAAACACTTGAATGCTTATCTTTCAACCCTAAAAAAATTCAAAAACCTTATAATCTAGTCTAGATATGCATAGTGTTAAATACATATCCAGATATAAACACATATTATGACAAACATGAATATGTATCAAGTTATTGATGAACAATAAACCAATGAATATGGATATGCATAAACAATCAGTCAATATCCATCTGCTGGATATGTATATTCATATATTTAAAATTTTGACACAAGCTCCAAATATGTATATATACATATTTGTTAATTATTCTTATTGATAACCGGATTGAATTGGATAACCAGACAACACTGGTTATAACTGACAACCTTTAAGCTTTGTCCAAAAGTTATCATAAAAAATAACTCAAATAAACCCTAGCACAAAAGAGGTACAAAAATAAAAGAAGGAAAAAAAGAAATATACCAATTAGTATTGGTGTAGAATACTTTTAATTTTTTTGCTAACAACCTAGTGCTGATATTGGATTTAAAAAAAATAAATTCATACTGTTTCTGGTCATAGTTCTAAACATGGTTCCAATTTTTGGTTTTTGATATCAATAAATAAACCCTAAACCAATTACATGTACCTAATCAGAAAAAGAGCATTGTCCCACATGGATGAAACATTTACATGGTCACACATAATTTGGTCTTAGTAGAGTCTTAGGGTAAACTTCACATTCTCCCCTTTACCTTTGCAAGGCATGGAAGAGTCATTGTCCAAGCGCAAACAATGCATGTGCATGGATTTACATATTTTAATGCTATCTTGTGAGAGGCAATTTCACTAAGAAGGATGAAAACCATTCAATCAATTTAAGTGTCAAATAATGGGCAAAGAGCCATTCAATTGAATTCCTATGTCAGTCATGTTTAGTGGGTAAGCTTCACCTTTCCCTCTTACTTCCAAAATAGGGAAAGGTATTTCCAAGGGGAAAAGGGATATGGTTCTTTTTTCTTTTTTTTTTCAGTCTTTCAACTTTTTACAAAATGCAAAATGAAACAAGGGGAAAAAAGAATAGCCCATGAATACTTCAAATCAAATGAATTTACTTTGAAATAATACATATTCCATAGTTGGATGAAAACAATAGTTTTGGGCAAAGAAATACACTAGGTAGGTCTTGGCCTGTTAAGTTTAATGATCACCTCAATAGGCTTGCAATAATTTGTTTTGGATGGGGCTTCCAACCCATAAGCTCAGTGCCACTAACATACTAAAAGCCTTGACTGAAAAATGGACCTTGCCATCCAGGTTATGCTTTAGACATATTAGCCTTCTTCAGACATGCTTTATGAAATCCACGGCTGGTGGGTATTTAATCTTGATCCATAATTTGGTGCATTTTATGTTCAAAGTATGAAGGAACAAATATTCAAAAGGGCGGTGTGAAGCTTAAGTAAGAAATTTGAAGATGTGAATCTTTCTTTATGATATATATGGAGATGTTGATGGTCTACACACATGGGTTTGAATAATGTAAAAACTATGAACATGTTTAGATAAGTGTTTGATGGTTCTTATTTTCTTTTCATAAATGGTGGGGCAAGGCCATTGTTTTTTTTTCACACACAAGGAATCAAAGGACCAGCTTTTGAAAATGTTTGAAACCCACCTATTATCAATTTCCACATTTATTTATTTTCATAAATTATGCATAAAGAGTTGATTTTGAAATACCTCATGAGGACCACTTAACATAATATCAAGGTGGGATTTTTGTAGGTAAAACATGTCCAATTTATTTATTTTCCATTCCCATGTACTTATTACAATTGCCTCATCAAGGTGGTCCAATTAATTGAAGCTCCAAAAGGAGGTCAAAGGGGGCAAAGCACATTAAGGGCGAGTAATTTCTCACCCAAAAAAGGTTATGTATAATAAGTATCATAATATACAATAAGTTGAAATTTTAATGACGTTTTTTTTACAATCTTAAACACAAGCAAAGAATTTTAAAATATGGATAGAACATTTTGAATTTTAATAGTTCACTTTGAGTCAAGGTCAATCTTGATCCAATAATTAGATGAAATGGATTGAATAAAATCATTGTACACAAAATACATAACATACATTTTTTCAATGACCACATGGTTTCATGTTTGTGATTTATAAAACATTATTAAACAACAACAATAATAATAATGCAATGCTCAACTGTATAATTTCTTCTTTCTTCATATGATAATAGTTTTTCCTAAAAAAAGAAAATCTATCATACCTTTATTGCTCAAAAAGTGCCCAAACACACATTTTTTGAAAGGATTTTGAACAAATTTCTTAAAACATCTAAATGGTCTTAGATACAATTCATGAACCATTGGTAGATTTGGTGCTTGTGTGCCAAATAATTATTTTAATTTTTAATTTTTAAAGTTTTGATAATATGTAATAAATTCACTATAAGTTCATTTATCTTTAAGTAATGTTTGGTGTTTTGTGTTCATGTTGTTTCTAAATGACTCTCTTTACTTTGGAGGTATGGGGATCAAACTCCATTGCCTTTTGCCCTTTAGCAATTTTTAAAAAAAAATCATCATAAATTTTTGATAATTTCTGAAAATTTTGACAAATCAATTTTTTTTACTTTATGCCAAATCTGCCAAGGTATGACAATATACATCAATTTCACCCACAATCCTAGTTTTGAAATATATATGCAAATTTTCTTACTATGTGATAATTATTAATTTGTCAAAAATATATAATTTTTCAATGTGTATTAATTTTTAAAAAAATTTACTGCTTAAATTTAATATTAATCAAATATACTTTAAAAAAGAAAACATAATCCAAAATGTTATATCCATAGATTATGGAAATATTTAATTACAAAAAGATTAATTTGTGATTACAATTTTTGGGGAGCTTAGTGTGGTTTCATCCCAAAGTGAAGCTGAAATTGGAGAAGTGGGGAGATGTTTAAATACCCTTCAATAAGCTTTGTTTGACACATTTTTGAGTTTTTTTTTCTTTGGTGCTCGACATGGTTATAGTATGCAATCTTTGATGTTTTGCAAAAATAGACATCATTTAGTTTGTTCTGCATGTTTTGTTGAACCTGACTGAATTTTAGACCCAACACCTCTCTCGTAAGAAAGAAAGTAGCAACCAATAACATAGATCCCAACATTAAAGAAACTTATTGTATTTTGTATTTCTTATAAATGAAGAGTCAAAACATTCAAACCTTGCAGCACAACCAAGCAGCTCTACACATTGTTAACCATTTTTTTGCTTTGAACAATGCTTGCTTGCTTGCTGCTTGCTTGGGGGGCGCGGGTGGGGAGGAGGGTATTTAGTGTCTGGAAGAGAAGTGCACTGAAATGAAAAGTGACCAATGTTTTTTTTGGTAAAATTTCACATTGTGGCAACCAAAAAGAACCCGTTGTGAATTGTACAAATGTTTTTTTGAGGAAAAAACAAACGGAAAAAATTGCTGTATTTAGAGAAAACAAGTCACATATACTTAGACAATGAAATCCTATCGGTAGCCAAAACTAGGCAGGATTCTAAGAAAATTATATTTGACTGTCTGACATGTAGCCAAATTTGGCTAATTGTTCTTGTGGATGATCGCCAGTCCATTTACTTGACAATTTCAAAAAAACACCCCCAAATTGAAAGATGACACTCACATGTTTAAATGTTGAAGAATTGAAGAACATGTGGGGGACAAAACACAGAAAGGTGCAGTTTTCATCAAAGAAATATTCCCATCTGGGTCTCATGAGTCATGGGGTCTCTTCAAAATATGTACATACTAGGCAGGTAGGATGATTTCTGTCCGGTTCTTAAACATTACAGGTCAATTATTGACAACCTACCCTTCGACCCTTGCCATTTTCTCAATTATCAGCCAACACTCTGTTTTGACATTTAGAGATTTAGGGCAGAATCACCGCCCCCTAGGGTTTCGGGGTTTAGATGTCTGGTTGACAAGTTGATGCAAAAACATCATTTTGCACTGGTGACATACATATTCCTGTTTGGGTTTCCTACCCAAACGATTTGGATTTCTTGGACTAACCTACTACGTTGGAACCTGAAAATAAATAATTTCATAAAACTGGAACTTCAACTTGAAAAGAATGATTTGGCAAAATTCAAACCAAAACTGGGACCAAAGCCAATTGTCAATTCCATCTTGGCATCAACCTGGAACAACAATTGTATCAATCCTAACCTAAACCCTAAACCCCAATTAGAAGTAATGTACATGTTTAGGGGAAAATAGTGAATGTAAGGTATCTAGGAAAAAGTATGGTTCAACTTTTGTTATTTAATTATAAGTTACATAGACCACCAATGACGTATCATAATTTTCATCTATTATTAGGCTAGAAAGGTTGGTGAGTGAACATTTAGAAGTTAAATCTTCTAGAGTTTAATAACTGTGCATTTTTTGCAATAGGTCTTCAAAAAGTTTAGATGCCCCTTCGACCATAACATTACTAAACCTTTATAGCACTTGATTTTGAGCTCAAATGAAAAAGTTATGACCCCCCAAAATGAGGGGGGTCTTGTTGTTTGAAATTTTTTGGATAAAACACATTAAATTCCTATCTTCATGCATTTTACTACCTATGAACAAACATTTGAAACTTTATGCTAAAACACGTCCTCTTATAAACATGAGATTAATAATTTAATTAAATATAGTGTTGTGATTTTAGCCTTTGCAAAGGTGCGAACTGAAAGTGAAGCTCGAAAGTTACATTTCATGTTCCTAATAGTGTAGGAGGGTGTGAAAGAATGAACCTACACACTCCCAAGTGGGCTTTCATTTTGGGAGTTGGAGTCCCAATAAACTCCTGAGTTTTCATGAAACGATTGCAGGGGTCAAAATTCATTAGATTGAAGAGTTCCTTATACCATTGGAAAAACTCTTGGAATGTAGATGTCTAAAATGGGCTTGCATGTCCCATTTGAGTACTTAAAACACAAGTTATGGCTAAAAAAAGGGTTAGGAATCAAAATGCCAATTTGATTCTCGACCATTAACAGTCAAAAATTGCCCTAACTTATTTACGTTCAGGTGGCGTGCCACATATATTTGGAAAACTCTCAACAAGGGCTACAACTTTTCTTTAAACTTCACCTCAATCAGAGGTTTGCACAAAAAGTTATGGGCCTCCAAAGTTGCGGGAGTCCCAATTTCAGGAATTTTGGGATTACCAAGTTTGACAAAATGACATTTGGATGTAGGCCCCATGGTTAATCACATAAAATATTATAAGGGGGAAGATGGTGGCTTCCCCCAAGTCCGGGCTGTGGTGAGTTTTGTGAGACCATGTATGCTCATGGCTCGTTCGTGCACCAAAAGTGCTCCAACTACGCACTAATCAATTTGTTGTTTAGTTTGTGTAGGTCTGTGTGAATAATTGACCGGCTTGTCATTTGTCCTAGTCCCATCCTGGAGCTCTAGCACACCTTTTTACCCCCGAAGTGTTGCGAACTAGGGAACGTACTTCAACTATTTTTTCTTCCACTGTTTTCATTTTTGGATTCGCATTTGAGTCTTCCAAGGAATGTGGGGTTGTGTCATGTATAATTTTTTAAATTATTGTTCAATTTTTAAAAAAATTTATAATAAACCCAAATATATGCAATAACAACTACATAATCACAAGGGCGTTTAAGGTTTGGAATTAAGGATCTTTTGAACAATAATTTAATACCTTAAGATTGATGACCCTAATAATGCCACCTGGGATAATTTGTAGTTCTCTCCTTAGATTTGAGAGAAGAACGTTGCAGCATCACCATCGTAATTTTTTCCATAATCTAAACCTTTCCTTACCTTTCTTTCTTTCTTTTTCTCTTGTCTTTCTCCCTTAGGTCTGTTTCGAGCTTTCCTTCTCTATCATTATTTCTCTATTTATGTCTACTCCTTCTGTAATGTTTGTGTCTCCTTTAAGAAGCCGATTATCTTTCTTTGAATTTGTGTGTGTCCAGGTCCAAAAAACGTCACAACATACTTATTCTAAGTTTGTGTGTGTCCAAGTCTAGGAAGCCCGAGATGTTTCTTCTTTGAGTTTCTCTTTTTGTCCACCTTAGATGCCATTACTTATGTTTTGTGTGCTTTTCTAAGAAAACAACATCGATGCCATCACCTATGTTTTGTGCGCCTTTCTAAAAAGACAACATTTGCCATCGCCTACACTCTATGTGCTTCTCCAAGAAGATAATGTCAATGCCACCATCGCCAACATTCCTTCATTGATTCTTTGTGTGTGTCTATGCATTGTCTTTTACCAACGCATGTCTATGAATGCTTAAGACACCATCACTAGAACCTAATGACTTTCCCTTGTTGACATTCCCTCATTGATGGTCCCCATCCCCAATGCTCTTTCACCGCAAGCTAATGATCCTTCAAGCAAGCTCCTTTGCCAAGTTGCCTCTTTATCAAACTAAGTGTTTGCGTGCACTATGTGCCAAGGATGCCATTGCTAAAACCTCTTCACTGAGGCCATCATTATTGACATAGATTGGAGGCCATCGCTATTGACATAGATTGGAGGCCATCGCTATTGACGTAGATTGGAGGCCATCGCTATTGACATAGATTGGAGGCCATTGCACTATTGCATACATTGTTATCTATCAAATTTTTTTTGTCTTTCATTTGCCATTTGTGTCTACCATGTTTGGGTTTGCCTAACTTATGAGACTTTTCCCTTTGTTCTTTAGATAACTCCTTTTTTGATCAACCATTAGAACCCACCACAAATTCTTTTTCACTTATAGCACTTGAATGGAAGGTTACAATTTTGTTGGGACATGCCCATCAAGCTGCATTTTTTCCCTTCATTATCGTTTAATAATTTTATGTTGTGCAGAGGTGATTTTTGAACCAAACCCCTATAGCCTAGAGGATGAACTCAATACCTTGCTCTAAAATTATTGTGAAATCTTTCATTAGCAACCCTAATAAAAATAACATACCATGCCTTCTTAAACTTAACTTTATCCTTTTTTTCAATTCCCTTTTGAGCTATTCACTTAGCCTAAGTGAATTGTGTACCTCCAACCTTTTTGGACTTTTTCTCTTCCTTTTCTTTAACTTTTTGCTCCCTCAATTTATTTGCAATTTTTTTGTCCATAGCCTTCTATTTTAGAATAGCCACATATTGGTCTAATGTTACCACATATGAATTGGAATAATCCATTGGTGCTTCATTGTTTTATTTTCTATTGGTTGGTAATGTAGGTAGTGATAACAAGTGAACTAATCCAACTTCTTCATTCTGATTTGAATCAACCAGGTCTTTTGATTTTAAAATAACATCTTTCAAGTCCACCACTAATTAATCTTCTTCATGGTTGTTTATTATTGTGCTATAACTATTTGCCATTTCGACATAATAACGTGGCATGGGTGAACTAGAGGGGTAATTAAAAGTAGTTGGAAGCTATATTTGAAAGGTCCATGTAATGTTCAATAATTCTATGGTAACTTTAGCCTCATTCTCGTTAGATTCACTGATTGCATCTAAATGATATGAGAGTTCATGGTCCTCCTTTTATGTTACAGTGAATACATCATTTGGACCAAATTTTCCAACCATGGCTATAAGATTTAGTGGCTAGATTTAAAAAACCCTTAACCTTGATTTTATGTTTTTTTTTTCAAGGATTATTGCAAGGCCTTGTCCACCCATGTTGCTTTGTGTGGTTCAAAAATAATTGTTTTTTGCCATGCTAATTTTTTTTAAAAAATTTCTAAAAGCTATCTTGAATGGTTTAAAGCAGGTGACATCCAATGGTTGTGGTGCATGTGAAATATGAGTAAGTAAGGTGACCATGTTTAACCCAACTTCTATTGTTTGTTCAAATGCTTGTATTATAACTTGAAAACCATGCCCATCCAAAATCAAAAGATGTCAATTCTCTTGAGAAACCCTTCGTGGAACACATCTATAAAAAAAATTAACCACTACTTGAAAAGCTAAATTGTCATCCAAGCTTTTTTTTACATTGCCATGCATGTTCTTGGTGTATAATATCAAATGTAATCTTTTTGCATCCTTGAACCTTTGAAAATGTAAAATGCAAACAATGTTGCCCTTGCAACATTAACAACACAATTCACAGTTAACCATTCCTAAAACTTAGGGATGGTGTTGTAAACATCTTGTGAACCTTGCTTGGCGAAAACCTTAGCACCAGATTGACGTTTTACATGAATTCTTGTCTTGCCTAAACTCCAAATGTGATCTTATGCATATTTGTGTTGTGTGTATAGGTTTTCCAAGTTGGAATAGAAGGTATGGCATGTTTATTTATTAAGTCATTTTGCCCTAAAAATCTCCAATCCTTCTACAAGTTGAATATTGATATTTGGATGACAATTTTTAAACCAATACCACCAACTTGTTCTTGGAACATTGTTTTGAAATGGGGTAGGTTTGGTTTGTGTGAATTCAACAACCTTTAGCTTCAATTGTTGCAGGGTGGTAAATAATCCAGTAGTCTACATTTTCAAAACCCAAGTGATAATTGCTACATCCTCATGTTCTATTAGTACACCTTGGGGTCCCGTTTTCCTACTTTTAGTTCTATCATTGAAATGATTTAAAAGTGATGTAAGTGGAATGTTCCAATACCTGGTTGTTTTTCACACAAAAATGTGTCCTTCTCCACTACGTCCATGGCATTTTCTAGATGTTGATATGTCCATTTGGCTTGTTTAGTTGCATTAAAATTTTTGTTAATTTTGACTAACTTTTGTATTTTTACTATGGGAGGATGGCATTGCTAATGTGTTAGTGCTTGAATTGGTTGTGACTGTGGAGTCTTTTACATTGTTGTGTTAACTAGGGTGATAGGTTGTGGAAGTCAATTCTTTTGTTTTACACAAATGGTACTTGAAATGTCACTTCATTACTTTCATGGCACATTCAAATGTGTTGCAACATAGTTTGTTAATGGTGCATCCTAAGCACATTGTGATGATTGTTGTAGGGCCCAACCATGCATTGGTGCACTCATTTTAGCCCTATTCCTCGTAGTCCTAATCTCCAAGCATTTGAGGGTGTCCATTTAGGTCCTAGTAGAGGTACAAATATGTGCTTCTTATATGAAGACCAAGAAATCAAAAAATGTGTTAGATCTAGATAATGTTCAATTGCATAGGTTTTTAACTCTTCATTTGAAATAAGAAGTTCATAAAATTTAGCAAAGTTGACCCAATTTAATGTGACATTAGTTGTGGATGTGTAGGTAGTTGGAATGTATCTCAAGGTGCGACATGAGGGAAGAGAAGGAAATCTATGATTATTGTTACTATAAGAATGGGATGGTTGTTTTAGGACTGTTGATTGCTGAATCCAACAATAGTAAAGATACTTTGAATACTTGATATTATACTCTTGTACTAGCTTTGGTATACCATTCAAATCTACCTTTTTTTACACTATTTTTATTCCTTCAAGTTCTTTTACTTCCTCCTCAACTATAAATGCAATAGGAATTCTTTCTATTTTTCCCCTAATTTCAAATGTAGTAAGGACTCTTTTTTCACATCCTTTGCATTAGGGTTGACTTTTACTACCTTCTTAATATCAATTGTAACTAAATTGTTGTCGAATCCCTTATTGATCCTAGATTGTAATTTTTTAATAAAATGTTAAAACTCTTGCAATGAACTTCACCTTGATGTGACATGCTTAGTCTAGAACTACAAGGTTTTATAATAGGATTACAATGCAAAGCCATGTGATATATGCCATTACCTTGTTGCTTCATGACTTTTCGTGAGAAAATGCCATATATGAATTTTGGTGGGAAAGTCTTTAATAGATTTTCATGGTTCTTGATCCAATCATATCCAAAGCTATCCTCACTGTTTTAAGGGAGTTATTTCTTGTGTGTGATTTATTCTAGCACATGCTAGTTTCTTTATTTGTATGTTATGTCTTTTGTTTTCAATTCACCCAAGGAGACATTCCCAAACACACGGTTTTTTTTTTGGGTGCATGAAGTTTTAAAGTAACAATCGTATCATTGTTTATTAATGTCAGCCTGGACCTCTATTACCAAACAAGAAATTGCACAAAAATGAAAAAAAAGGTATGTGCTCCAAAATGCTCCTTGTTTTAAGTTGAGCATCTTAACCCTTATTCCTGAACATTAAATGTTCAAAGGCGTTTTGCATTTTACAAATTTTAGAACACAAGATTTCTGGTTGAATGTTTGATCATGGATGTTCATTTGAACAATGATCAACATAAGCAAAAACTAACACTGGTGTTGCAACCCACTAAAAAGGTGTTTGCTGACCAGCTTCTGATCGGTGATGGGGCATCCTACCCTAAGCCAGGTAAATTTCTCATCTTCAGGTTTGAACATATTACGAGTCTTGTTTGGTTCTCAATTTTTGAGAGGACCTGCAGTTTCAATTTTGAACCAAAGGTCCTTTGTTTGATAGAACCTCCACAGCAGGTTTGGAAACAAATTTTATATTAATATAATCTCCAGTTTTGAAGACTTCTCTTAAAATTTGGAGCCCTGTCCAGTTTAAAACTAGGTCCAGGTCCATCTACCTTGCACTCACTATTGGACTGGCCTTGGGATGGGGACCTCAAATACAGAAGGGTCTCAACTCTAAACCTAGACCCTTCTCCTATACTGACAATCCAGTAGCTCCATCAGCTCTATGGTTAAGATTCATTCAGATCAAGGGTTCAATTTCTTAGTTCCATTTGAGGTTGTAACATATGCCTATTGTCTTCAAATATAGGTGGCAAAATCTTGGCAAAATCTTGGCAAAATCAGTGTTGAGTGGTTCTCAAAATGCTCACCCAGTTCTTGACTCAATTCTCACAATATCATTGTATATATCAACCAAACATATATAATTTTTTGGAGACGGAGAATCAGACAGGTTCTCTTATAGAACTTAGATCTGGTTCTCAAAGCCCATGTATCAGTTGTTGGCTCTTCTTCTCCCATGGGGTTGCTGCTTTTCTTCTCCCTTTACTGCTATTATTTTTCTCCCACTGCTCTTATTATTTTCCTATTGTTGCTACTTTTTTCATGTGGTGCTGCTCTTTTGGTGCGATGAAGTAATTAAGACATTAATTATTTAATTATAAATAAATATTTTAATTTATGAAAAAAAAATAACTGAGTTGTGAAAATTGGATGTGAAAATCGAATGTTATTGTATATGTGAAAACCACCCTACATGAGAACTGGGTGAGTTTGAAAAAATTAAAAACTTGATGAAATGCCCACATATACATTTCCCGAAATACCTTGCATTTTTATTTTTTAATGTTTTTCCCATGATAGGCCTACTCAGCATGTACGTGCCATATACCACACGGAAAAAGTTCGCTTGATTTTTATGCCATGTAATGCCCTTGATCATAGGCAGTACTGGAATTGGGCCTACCGAACTTCCACCTCACATGGGCCCCTTATTCCAGTAATGCCCATGGCCTTGAGCATAATTTTTGTAGTGTAACTAGAGGGCATGTTACAAAGTGCAAGTATTCATCCAACCTACAAGTGAGTGTGATAGGGCATTCTGTCTTCATGGCAAGCTTTATGAAAAATGTAATCCTCCCCCTTTGAAGGTTGCATCAATTTTTATGCAACATTAAAGTCCACAAATGAGAATGTTATTGAAATTAGGCTTGTGCTCAGCTCTCACCTTGCACACCCTTATTTTTTGGTAATGCCCTTGCCCTTAACTTTACCCAAACACTTAACCTAATCCACATTGTGCAATATGTTGTGCAACAATGTGAAACCTAGCCTTTGGGAACTGATTTTCTCCTGAAAGCTGGGTTTTAGGGTTAACTATTTTGGATAAAGTGATGATGACTAATAAAGATAAAGAATTGCATAACTGCATTTGGGGATCATGCACTCTTGTGTTGGGTAGTTCCTCAGCAGCTTCAAAACTAATTAAATTATTTGCAAAAATGTTGAAAATTTCAAAAAATAATAATGTAAAGAACAAAACTTTATGAAGGAAAATAAAGAATCTTTGAGAATATATAATTTTTACATGGAATCTTCAAATTTAAATTAATTAGACAAATGTGTTGAAGTTGCCCTTGTATTACAGTATACGATACATGGGTTGAGGTTAGGTTTTTTTTCCTTTGTCTTATGTAGTGATCATCCCAATAAATATTTAGCATTTGTGTCAACAAGTTTTGGGAAAACCATCAAAACACTAGAAAAGTGGCAGAAAAACCTGCCATAACACTAGACATGTGTCCAAATCTAATATCATTCTTTCTAGGGTGTGGCCAAATTTGATAAAATTTGGCAGGAATGTGCAACAGAATAATGTCCCTTTTTGTTTTGGAAGGTTAAAATTTTGCACCAGTTCACCAGGGAAAACAACGCCAGTTGAGGCACACATAGTTGATGTTCAACAAGGTGATGTTCTGATTAGTTTATGATGTTAAAAGAGGCCATGTTCTACTCAGCCCTTTTCGAACTAGCATTAGAGAGTCATTTTTCATCTTTAAATTGGTCATTTCCTTTTTCAGTATTGAATTATACAAGAAATTTTATTTTAATACTTCAACTTCTGACCATCCATTTCAATAGAGCAGCCATAAAACTGCATACGCTACCATTGTTTTCATAATGTTTCTTGAATGAAGTTTTAGATCTATATTGACGTGAGCGTGCAAGACTTTATTCAAAAGGAAAATGGGATGGGCAGAGAGGAAGGGGGTGTGGGGGAGAAACAATGAAAAGAAAGGAAGAAAAAAGGTAGAAGAGGACATGGTTCATAGTCTAACACAAGTAATAGAATAACTTTCATGATCAAGATCAAAACTATTTGACATCCTTCAGGTATTTACAATGAAGAAAATATTTGAAATGGTAAGAACAAAGGGTTTGCAAGTGGTGGAAGTCGAGAAGTAGTCAACCTCAACTTGAAATCATGCAGGCCTTCAACTTTTGAAGCATAATTGAAACCCTTTGTCTAAGCAAGTGGTGAGGACTCAAAGTGGGGGGACCTTTTGGGCCTTTCATTCCCCACAAATTATTAACATAAACTTATAAAAAAAGGCATAAATTTGTTTATGTAAACAACCAAAGACCTCTATTGTTAGGGGGAGGAATTAATTTATTGGGTGGCAATTTCGATCATTTCGTGCATTTGTTCTTGAACCAAATGATTTCATACTTCCTTCGCAATAAATGCAAAAACATCACAAGTGGCATCATGTATCCCAATGCTCTCATTACCATGTAGACATTGTAATAAATGGATATATTTTAAGGATCAATGGGACAAAAGTAGACATAATGAGGAAAGCTTGTGACTAAAGGATGGGGCAGTCTAAGTCAAATTTGTAAAGCAATGGAAAATTGTTGATGAAAAGCAAAACATCAATACCACTGGCAATTTGTGAATCAACACCTAAGCCTGGGCTTGAACATGAAAAGATGCGAGCTTAAATGATGGACATTGATTCTCCCATCATAAAGAATGTTGGAAAGGGTGTGTTGGTGCAAACATCCTAGATTGAAGTCATAAAGCCAGTCAATTGATTTGTCAATGAAGTGTTCCAAAATGGGAAAACACCCATGGCCACTAAGGACAAGAGGTCCCAAGCTACCTTGGAAAGGGAGGGTGCCAAAATTGATGTGAAGTCTCTAACAAAAAAGGACAATGTTCAAGCAAAAACCAAAAGACCAAGGATGAAACAATTAATGCCCAACTCCCAAGAATGCAACAAGGGTGGTGGAAACAATGGAAATGAAACCAAAGCATTCTAAAGAAATGGGAAGAGAGTTTAACAACAAGCAAAGTTTTCTTTAGGACCATCAAAAGATCTTGGACCCATAAAATGTCCAAGTACTTGAAATAGAAATAGATTGAAAGACATAAGAAAGTTTAAGAACTTTGAAGTAGGAGGAGTCCGTCAAAAAAGGTGATGGGTGTTGCAAAAAACACCAAATGAAAATCTCAAAATCTACTTGAAGGTCACCCATCCTAGTACCTTCACCTAGGATAAATCTAGATGCTTGAGATGTTTTGATAATCCTTTCTAATGAAAGAGGAAATGAACCAAACAAAAAAACCTTATTGGAATACCCAAAACATTGGGAAGGGGATGTTAAACAAGGTTGGCAAGGTGAAATCATTGGACAAGCCTGATGAGGACCAAATAACACATTTGTAAGGTTGAACTAAAAGGCAAATCTTATTAAACTTTGAAACTAGGTACTTGTGAGTTACACATATTATGGGAGGAATTATGAGTGTCATTAACTATAATGGGGAATAAACATGCGGAGAATTGGGTTGGAACAAATTGAAAAGCTTGAACATGAGTTGGAACAAATACATGCCCACCAAGAGGGTCACCTTGGTGAGTAAACATGGCCAAAAGGGATGATAATGACCTCACCCTCAAAGTTATGGAAGTTGTAGAAAAGAAGAGGTTCATATGCATAAAAATTGTGAACAAAAAATAAGAATTGAACAATATCACCTCCATTAGCATGAAATTCTTGAAACATTAATATGTGCACCACAAAACTGAATCACATATTTTTTTGAGTTGTTGATGTCTTGTTTTCACAATTGCATCTTCATCACCTTTTTTCTTTCATCTCAACCGCTCATGTTACCCCTCCATTATTTTTGTCAGTGGAATTAAAAATGAAAAAAATCTTTAATGACGCTTTTTATCTAAGGGTTTCAATTGTCAAATCAAGCAAAAAAAGTAAAGATTGTGATATTATTATATTTTATTTTAGTAAATAGCTAGAAATATAGGTGGAAGATTAAAATAATGTGCTTGTGATCATCATTTTATTGCATTTTCATGGGGATGATCACCACTTAGAATATTTCCCATGGCTAATTTTTAAAAAGTCAAAAAAACCATTTTTTGGATGAGCCTTCCACCACTATGGCATGAAAAAAATAATCTTAAATAAGAAAATAGTGATGGATGGTTTAGGTTTTCTTAAACATTTTTCATAGGAAGTGAATGCTTTTCGGTGGCCAATGATAGTCATAAATAAGAAATTGACTACTATTCATTGGTCGAACACCATGATTGGTCCATGTATCAATTATATTATTAAATACCAAAAAAATGTAAATTATAACAATTATGGGTAGGGGAGGGGTTCATAGTAATTGGATGTTACATTTAACTATAACAAGTCATTTCCAATGGTTACATTTTTTGAAGTGTTGAATTTGTGACCTTGCAAATATAATTTTCATATCTAGGTTTAGTTTTTTTTTTCCCAAGCCCACCCATAAAAGTAAAACTAGGACTGTAAATATGTGGGAAACTATTAATAAGAAACCATTTGGACCAACCGGTACGATTGGCCAAGTGAAAACATGGAATAATAGTCAAATCATGTTTACTACATTCTTCTAAAGAAAATGTTAAGCTTTGTTGTGCCTTTTACTAACTTCAACAAAGTGTGCAAAAATATTGGGCCAAAACCATTATGTTGAGTCAAACTAGGATCTTTTGAATTTTTCATCCAATTTTAATTTGCATTTGTGAAATAGGACACATATAAAAACAATTAATTGTTCCCAAAGTGGGGATTGAAATTATGATGATGTAGAAAAAACAACCATCATCCCCTATAACATTCAATTCAATGTGGTTATATACCACATATGAAGGACAAATATTTAATTACATTTTTATACAGTGGGCAACACACTAAACATGAAACATATGAATTTGGCAATTCTTATTATTCTTTGGAACTTTTGGCAATTGAAAATCGTCAAGTGTTCTTCATTTCAAAAATGTTTTTACATGAAATTATCTTTCTAGAAAAATTTCATTATTTGAAAATCGGTTGGGTAACTTGGGTCCCTTATCTCCATCATGAGCTAATAGCAATTTTGAAATTCGAATATTGCAAAAATGAAATGCAAAAAATAAATTAGAGAAATATGATATTAAAAAGAATATCAATAAAATAAAATGTTACAAAATAATATTAAAAAAAAAGGATGCAAGGAAAAATATCACATAAATAAAATGCAAAAAAAAAATTCTACAAAATTAAGATACAAAAAAATAGTAGAGAACACATGAAATGCAAAAAAAGACTACAAATAAAACATTAAAAAATACTAAAAAATAAAGATGCAAAAAAAAAACTACATAAACACAACAGAAAAAATAATCTATTATTAAAATCACCGTCAAAATTAGAAAAAACAACACCAAATCCAAACACAAGTTGAGATTTTATTGAGATTCCCAAGTGTTATTACATAATAAAAATGAACATCCGATATTCTAGATTGTGTAGGGTATGATGATTGATAATGCCGTTAATTAAACCTTAAACATTATGTTGATCAGTAATAACATTCTTCTAGTGGAGTTTAATTATAAATAGGTCCCTTCGTAACATTCATAATGGACTATAAACTTTTTCATTGGTCAAAATCTAGGTTGACCATGTCTTTAAGCTATGACCTAAAACATGACATGGTTGATGAATCCATGAAATAATCAGTGTCAATATTTTTTTGTTATATAAATTGCACAAGCTTCCCTAATGAATATGTCTTCAACTTTGGAGTTTGAAAGTGTGCCAATTCCATTTTTCGGAAAAATTAGATGGACCCCCTTTTTCTCGAGGTATAAAATAGTTCAAGCACCACCTAGGGTCAAAGTTGTTGCATGGTTGTTTCCTCTTTGGTTGCAAATCCATATTGAAAATGGGTAATCCTACTTAAACCTCCCAACCTCCCCCCAATCACGCACCTCAATGTATACAATTAAAAGGTTGCTTAATGAAAAGTGCAACATGATGTTTTGTGAAAAATCATTATGCAATGCCTTACACCGATGGACTACATTCAAGATACATAATGTTCAAGCCAATTTCACCCATGCTCATTTCAATGTCATAAGACATTGGCAAGATTCAAAATTAGGCCCTCCCCCTTGCAAAAGTTCCCAATTATTGATGGATTGGTTTTGACTATTATAGTATTTCAACATTCCCCTAAACGTGCTTTTGTTCCACCAAAATGAGGATGTTTTCAAGGTTTTTACATGGATGGCATAATGCCTCCACAAAAATTTGGCATTGTGCCTGATATTTATCTTTTGCTTTCAATGTTTTTTTAGAAAATTCAATGTACAAAGGCACCTAGTTGAATTTCTCAATCTATAGTTTGAAAATTTTGCCGTGTCCACCTTCCCAACTTGGACCATTTAAAGTAGATACAATCTTGGCCAATGATGGCACCCAAATGACCCCTCATCTTTGTGTTTGGTTCAAATTTGTCTTCTACCCTTTCTCCACCCTTGAAGGAACTCTTGTTTCACTTTTTGCAAAATTCTTTGACTAACCCATCCACTATTCACCTTCTTGTGTAATAAATAAATTTTGGTTGACGAGTCCTTTTTCAATGGGTAAATTATTGACATCGTTGAAAGTAACATCCTTTAATTTCAATTCTTCCCATTGTAAATAATTCTTGTAAGTACAATCTTTTTAAAACTTGAGGTCTTACAAAACTTCTTAGAATTTATTTTTTGCATGGTAATCCTATATCATTCAATCCCTTCCAATTGGAAATTAACATACAACATTGTCAAGGTGACTATATTCCTTTATAAGAAGAAATCCATCACAATCTTCTACATTGCCATTGTGACCCAATTCCAAATTGATTCTCTTGTGAAGAATCTTTTCAAAAGTGCTTGGACATCAGGTCTCTTGAAAAATCCTCCTTTCTAGGGCACTTATCCATTGAGTTAAACATGTTGCCCTAAGTTGCCCACACACCTTGTGTCCCTTCACCCCACAACCCATGCCTTTTAAATAGTGATAGTAAAAAAGATCCATATAATTTTGCAAGGTTAAATTAATGATTAAACAAAGAGAACCCCCTAAATTTTGATTAAAAAACAAGACTACAATGTACTTCACTCACCCATGTTTCCAACCTTTCAAGCTTCACCCAAGTTCTTCACATTGATTATAAATAAAAACCAATTTCTAGGAAAACCATAGTGGCACAAAAAGAGAGTTGAAAATATAACATAGTGTAATGGTTGTGACCTTTTTATATTGAAGCTTGATTATGTCAAATCATACAAGTTGTTGTTAATGGTGACATGCCTTCCAATCATTTTGAAATGTAGTCAAGCCTTATCCAAGACACAACCAAATTTCAGTTGTTCAAAATCACCATTATATAATAAATGATTGTCCCTTGTACAAAAGCGGTCTTGGATAGGAGTGGTTGCTCCCTAGATAAGGGTGACTCTAGAATTTGGTTACACCCTAGAATGTGGTTGTTCCTTGGACGGGGGTGGTCATTCCTTGGATAGGGGTTATCGTTCCTTAAACAAAAACAACCACAATTTGGTTACACTCCCTGAAAAATGATGGTCACTTTTACACAAGGGTGGTTGTTGCTTAAACAAGGGTGATCATTCATTAGACATGGGTGAACAAAATTTAATTGCACTCCTTCAAGGATAGGGGTGACCACAATTTAATCAATCCATGGACATGGTTAAATAATATTGAGACTAAATTTCGAACATAATTTGGATGGTTGAGATTTTTTTTCATGATTTGTCCAATGGTTGAGATCAATCTAATTAGTTTGACGGACATCTAAGATTATTTTTTATTTAAAAGTTGAAGAAGGTTTTCATGATGTACAATTTAATGTTGTTTTAAATGTTTAACCAAGATTGCATGTGTTGGGTTTTTAGGGTAACTTTTTTACATAGTCGCCACATGTGAAGTTTGTAGGTGTAACTATTTTACCCTTGATACAAATATTATTGTACTAAGCTTAAGTTTCTCCTAGGTTGACCTTACATTGACCTAATTGAGGGGTATGTTGGTGTCAAAACACACGTGAATTAAGTGACATAACAAGGGCAACATTGATAACATTGTCTACTTTTTGAGTTATTAAATGTATGTGACAAAACTATTATTGTCAACAATATACTACTAGTTGTGTAGTTGGATAAATTTTTATATTGAAAACTTGAGCCTCTAAGACATGTGTTTCTAGATCCAAGCCTTCTATATTCTCCTCATCTTGAGCCACATACCATTAAACAAGTAGTGTTTTTAAGAAATAGTCTGAAGTTGTAAATAGATGAACAAGAGTTATAGATTCATGTTGTTTATGGTTTGTATCCTCCATATTATTGATTCCCAACCATAGGTACCGTATTTGTTTGACATGGGGTATGGTTTCACTGAATTTGTAACCACTTATGTATGTTTTCTTGCCATGGTAATTCAAACTATTGAAGTACAACCCTTGGAAGTGTTCACATCTTTAATGTGTGCCTACCACCTAATTGTTTCAACCAAACACCTGTTGATTGTGCATCTTGATATTCCTTTTTTGTTACAAAAGACATCTTGTACCTTGCAAGTTGCTCCTTTGTTTTTGGAATTGCACGATTTACACAATGAACATTGCTAGGAGTGCTTACAACCTCTTTGCTATGTTTGTTTCAATGTTCACAAACTTGTATCTAGGCAACATTTACTATTTGCATCCAAATCCTAGATACATTTAACTTTTTTATTTACATATTTCAATCAACAACACACTTATATGCTATCCTTGGACTAAGCATTTACAACCACTAACCAAAGTCGAATGTAACAACAACAATTTGAAAACACATTACAAAAAACAAACACAACATAATTACAAAAATCCAAACTGAATTTCCCAAAATTGAATCCCAAGGATGGTTGCCAAATGGTAAGTATTAAATTCTTACTCCTTGATTAGGTTTCTTGAACAAGATCATAAAGATTTTTCAAGATTGCGAATCTACATGCATATCAATCACACACTTATATTCATTGTTAACATGTTATTGTTATTGTAAGTATTGACTATTGCAACCTTAATTGTACATGTATTTCTATAGTAAAAACATAATTATTTACCAAACATCTCCAAGTTCCATTACAAAAACAAGAAGGTGCAAAAAAAAAAAAACTCTTTATGTTGCATCAAAAATCAATGTCCAAAACTAGAAAGGTGGGAGAAGAAACATCTGAAATTTCCCTCTAGAACCCTAATTCAAATCTAATAACTTAGTACTCAATAATTACATACTACACTACAATTTGCCTCATGTTCCTTGACACCAACAATTTAGGGAATGTTTGAAAGATTTTTCTTTTGACACAATTGTTTTAATAATTGATTTTGTTCAAAAAACACCTTTGAAATTCATAATGAAGTACAAAGTATACACTATCATAATTATCAAATTACAAATTAGGTGTAAATTACTTGGTAATGGAATTCAAATCCAAACCCAAATGATGAAGATTTTCAAGTGCTCATAAAATACCATTTTTACATTTTGAATGATAATTAATCCCACATTGACAATTAATTTGTTTAACATTGCTTGTTACTACATTAGCAAGATGTGTTGGATAATGGCTTTTGACCCAATCAACGTGTTAGATGTGGTTCAACAAACATTTTTTCCAATTTAATTTAAATAGAACCCCATGGTATTTTGTTAATTGATATTTTTATTTGATAGGAGGTTGTATAATGCTTTAAAGTTTTATGGAATTAATTATGGCAAAGGACCCCATGATGAGGTGCAAATAATTTTAAAGGGATAAGACATAGTCAATTGGATCCAAATGGCCCAAAGCTACATTATAATGTTGGGTGAAAGCACATTAAGGTGGAGTACTTTCCGACATATGTGGAATACCCATACTAGAGTTAAAATAAAAGTCAATTTTACATTGTAGTAGAATATATTATATTGCACAAGTCATATGGCAAGGTTAAAACAATTTTTTTTTACTTTAAAACTTTATCAATAATAGATAATTGTATCAAACATTTATGTTTAAATAATGACAAGTTGAAATGAATAAAGGAATGTATTAAAAAATCCATATTTCATTATATATATATATATATATATATATATATGATTTTCAAAATCTTTCAAAATTGTCTTCCTTTGTATCAATGGCATCACACTACTTTCTATGTGAAAAAAATCACTCAACTAATCATTTTGGTAAATATAATGAGTCCATAATCATATGATATGGATTGTGATGCAAGGTTTTTGGCATTTCAAAAGTCCAACATGTTATGTTAATTCAAAGTGTATTCATGAAATTCATACAATGTAATCATATCACATGTAATATATATATTTTGAATCCTTTTCACATATTATTCGTTTATATTTTGTTCCATGGCCCATGATTGTCTAATAAGTTGTGACAGGATTATGTACTCCACCATAGTGTGTTGTTATTTTATAACACATATGTATGTTCCATTTGAAAGGTTCGCAAATTACCAAAATGATTCCTAAATATTTAATTAAGGTTTTGAAGGGTGAAATTAACTCCAATTGGTAAGCTTGATATGTCATTAGAAAACTCTTTTAAAGGGACACACATTTTATTTTGATAGCTTTCAAGTTGAATTTAAAATGAGAATTTATGAACCACAAAATGGTGAAAGTCATAAGATGGTAATTTCAATGTGGTTTAAGTTGTGCATAACTGAAAGCAATTTTTTTTATCAAGGTGGCAATCATTTATTGGAAGATGTATAAAAAATGTCAATCATCCCTTGGAAGATTTAACCAAATATGATTGTAAATTAGAAATTAAAAAAAATAAAAATTCATCCTTCTATACCTTTGACTACATAACAAAAACCACATATATGAATTTGAATTTTTTTTATACCTTCTTGCTTTTAGTGATTAAAAATCTCCAAAAAAATTCAATTTATTTAACTTTTTAATTTTAACAATATATTGTTAGGAAAAAAGGTTGGTTGTAAAATATATTGTAAGGAGGGAGGTAGTGTTTCTTATGAAGTTTAAGCTATGATGAATCTTGTGAGTTCAAAATTAGCTTGTGGTTTGTCCATACACCATTTTGGTTTCAAAATTCATTAATTGCATTCTTATTTAGTTTATGCAATTTGATATGGTTGTAAGTTCATCCTAGGAATTCATCCTAGTCCAATGTTAATGTTTTGCCACCTTGTTTCTTGTTGAGAGTTAAGGAAGATGCCTTGTATTTGCATGAATTGTGGCAAATTTAAGAATCAAGGAAGAATTTATTATTGATACCATTTGAAAAACCTAGGTGTGCATCATATAACATTTTTAAAAAAAAGGTAATGGGATGAATGTTGTCTATGTAGGAAGTGTAAAATGTCTAGTTATAGGATAACAAATGTGTTAACATGAAAGGCAAATTGTTTAAAATGGGTTATTTAAAAATTCACAAACCCCTTCTTTGGAAAATGCAAATTTCTAGATTTTTCACCTAATTATAGGTTTGTAATCATCTATAAAAGCCCACCAAAAACTCCACAAATGGCTTTGAAACCCATGTGTTAAATATGAATCTTTTGTGAATGTTAATTTTTAAAATGCTTAAGCATTTGGTCATTGACATAATTACCTTAACAATTAGCTTTTTTACAACTCATTGAAGTCTTTCCACACATGTTGGTACCCCACACCTATATATTGTAAAATGCTTTCAAACAACCCACTTGTAAAGCTCAATTGCCCTTATTAAACCATGTATGCCCTTCATGTACATGGCCACCATGCAATAATCACAATCTTATTATAAACCCCTTGTTAAAAATTTATCTATTAAGGAAGGTTACTTGTTTGTTTTGTTTTTTAGTTGAAATCTCCCAAACCATGATATGCTCTTGGTACCATTGGAAAACCTTCAATGATTAGGCTGCATTGTGGTGGTTTGTTTAAACATGTGCTTCAAGAGTTGTTGAATATTGAACAATTTTGTCAAAGAACAAATCAAAACAAAAAATTATAGGTAAAATTTGTTGGGCCCCCACTAACCTAACCCATTTTTGGTTAAATTTAGGTAGTCGATTAATAAAGTTTTGGGGTAACCTTGGATCCATGGGATAGGACAGCCTTAGATTTTATTTTAGATGGACCATCAACGGGTGGGTGGTTTGGATAGGATAAGGTGGCGAGTAGGTTAGCTAGATTAGGTTAAAACACAATCATCCTATTTTACCTGGATTAGTCAAGTTTATTAAATAGAAGGGTATAAGTAAAGTGGAAGTGGTTTTTAAAAAAATGTTAATAATTAGGTTTAAGTTAGGGAGGCAAAAATACATTCCTCTTGAAGCTAGGAAGGGGGTTGGCAAAACATTATTAATTACTTTTCCATTTCTCAGAATGATGAGTAGTGTGTGATGGAGTGAGAAAGAATGAAGATTGATGATGATGTTGTGAAATTTGGGCTTTTAAAAGGTTGGGCATATCATGAAGATGTAAGGTGGGTAAGGGGGTGGCTACTACGTCATGGGGATGTGAGTTTCCAAAGGGGGGCAACCCCCAAACAACATGGTGGAAGTGGAGGTGAAAGGTAATGTCACAACCCTAGTTTTGGGCTCGCGACCAAGGCAAAGGGAATTGCAAGGGTGCGGGCCAAGAGGAAGCCCGGGAGTTGAAGCCAAAGGGAAGCCCGGGAGTTAAGCCAAAAGGAAGCCCGGGAGCTAAGGCAAAAGGAAGCCCGGGAGTTAAGGCAAGAGGAAGCCCGGGAGTCACACCACGTACTCCCGGGAATGTTAGAAAGTGTGAGGGAGTGAACCCTCACACTCCCAAGGCAAACTCCCACTTTGGGAGATGGA
>Ga0116227_10003161_pt1 | contig 36875 bp, 37 predicted proteins | sample S1TSphgellanicum_FD_89693 | JGI IMG/M metagenome (GOLD analysis project Ga0116227, IMG submission 89693) | Host-associated microbial communities from peat moss isolated from Minnesota, USA - S1T2_Fb - Sphagnum magellanicum MG | ecosystem: Host-associated > Plants > Peat moss > Unclassified...
GCACGGGTGCATTATGCACTGGGTTCACACTAGTAGTAGTGAAGCTCGTTTACCAGACTCACACCTAACCTAATATCATGTATGCTATTAACATAATTATAATATGTATGTTGAGTTGCCCCTAGGTGCAATCTACAAGGGGGACTCAGAACATAATACATGGTTTCACTAATGCAGATTGGGTAAGGGACTATGAGAACTGTAAATCAACTTCAAGCTACCTATTTAAGTTGGGATCAACACCCATTACCCAAAGTTGAATGTTGTGTTCTTGTTGAGTGTATAAGCTCTCTTGTAGGAAATTAGAGTATTAATATGGAAAGTGGTATAACTTTTTATGTCAAGAAAATCAGAGTTGTATGATCATTGCTAAAAATCCTATCTTCCATGTTGCCACCAAACATATTGAAATACATTATCACTTTGTTCATGATCAAGTTATTTCTACACAAATTGAACTTGCTCATATATTCCTTCCATACATCAACTAGCTAATATTTTTACCAAACCACTAGGTAAGATTAAGTTTTAGAAATTTAGAAAATAGATGGGCATACAAGACTTGAAGCTAATCCAAACCTTGTTTGCCATCTATAAAGGTAGCTCATTAGTTTTTTCTCTTAGCAAAACGTATGTTGGTCATAGTTTCAACAAAAAATTGTGCAGAATAATCTAGAGTGCAAAAGGGGGTGTTAATATAATCACACTTTTAAGTCTAATATTTTCACCTAGATTTAGATTTAGTTATTTAGATTTTCCATGTTCATCATCTTCTTCTATGGGTCGAAACAAGTGACTCTTCACTTGGTTAGTTCCTATATGTGAGATTTTTTAGATTACGTTGTTATCCTTTGGTTTTTTAATTCCTTTATGGCTCCTACTAGTTTGCTACTTATTTTTTTATCATTAACCTTGTTCCTTCAAACTTGGTATAGTTCTTGCTTTGTATTTTGGATGTTTCTTTGAATATGATTGAGTTTGTTTTATTTTCATAAAATTGCATTTCAAGTTGTCACATCAAAACTTCTTGCAATTTAAAGTTCAATCAATGCCACGTACAAACAATTGAGTGGTCATAAATGCATCAAAGCGCACATAGACTAGTAATGCAATCTAACTATTGGACATTGTAATCAATAGGTGCTCATACCCAACCTTGTGTTTTCCATGTATTAGTGCCAAATTCCATGTGATCACAACCTTGGTTCATGACAATGCAAATGAAATCGCAGTCAATCATTCAATTTCAAATGAATGTTTTTAAATTTTGTAGGAAACAATGCAAGTAAAAGCATTGTTATTTACAATGCAAGTAACAAGCCTCAACCATTAGCCTTCCAATTGTGTACTCTATTTCAAATTGAACCATGGTAATTTCAAGGTAATTAAGACACATCTTTTAGGTGAGGGATGGCCCAACCCTAGTCTTTGGAATTCAAAGCCATCTCTACACATTGTAGATTACTGTGATAGCATCTGGCAAGTTCTAATGATGGTCCAATGTGATTGATTCTATGTGCATTTTGGCTATATACTAGTTACAAGTCTCCCTTTAGTACCAGCTTCTTCTTTAGGTGTCTTTCTTTCAAGGCTCAAAGTTCAAACAAGTTTTTATAGTCAGTGCACAGTTCGAATTTTTTATCCTTCTCCCTTTTATTCCTCTTGCAAAGTCATGTGAATTCTATAAGTTATCTTTGTAGTTATTTAGTTTCTATTTCAAATTCAAGTTTGCTTTGGTGCAATTTTCTTTAAGCATCTTATCATCAAGAATGCTATTTGACTTTAGTTGTATGATTTTCTAAATATTTACTATAGTGATTTTTGGTCATGGTTGTGATTTGAAATGGTTTTGAATAGATCAACAAGTGATCCTTTTCCACCTCTTCCATTCCCTCACGCAAATTGGGAAGGCTTTGAACATTGGTTACTTGTTGTTGATTTTGAGGGAGAACACTTAAAAGGAAATATTGCACAATGGTGGCTAGAAAGATTGTGTCTTATAGCTATAGGGCATGTGGCAATATTAGTATTTGGCAAGGGGTCAAGGAACTTGTCTTGGTCCAAATGCCTTTGTTGTCAAAGGCATTTTGGAGCTAGACATCCCATCAAGGCCAAGGTCACTTTTTGAGCTTCAAGCTGAACGATTGCTTCTTGTCCAATAGCTTACTGCCTTGTATGTGTCTGAATCTCATATCTATGCAATGCTTCCATTCTAGTTATGTGGTGGAAATCTTGGATTCTGACTTGAATCAATGGAAACAGTGATATGCAGGTGATGGGCATAGAAGTGAAGTTGTAGATTTTATGGGTTATAATGTCCAGTGATGCTACTGACTTACCCACACGCATTTTCTTTGAAAAATAATTTAAAAATGAGTGTCTACACATAAAATTAGTGCACAACACTCGTTAAAATTTGGTAATGTATTTGTAGGGCACCTTCTTTAACACAATTTCTCCTCTGTAGAAGGCAAGTGACAAACATAGTTAGTTCCATGGTGTTTAGCTCAATTAATAAATATATTATTAGTAGGTAGTTAGCAAAAATAGGCCTTATCTATGTTCGTTAATAATTATTTATTTTCCTACTTATATACTTATATATGAGACATATTTTTTAAAGAATTGTTTACCAAGGTGAAACCAAATATTAACTTAGTTGAAGTTCATTCACAACTAAGTAATTATAAGCTTCTAGTGGATGGTGCCTTGGTGGATTATGGAATTCAAATCAAAATCCACTTATGTAAGAGATAATAAAATCTCAAAAAATGTAGATTAAAGTTAAATAATTTGATTATTTATTTGATTAAAAAGTCACTAAAACTTTCATAATCAAAATATGCAATTTATATATTTTGATTTCAAATTATTTTACTTGGAATTTGAGCTACAAAACTTTTTGAAATAAAATGAGAAGTGAATGGTATTCCAACTAATCAAGATTTTAAATACCTATTTAGGGTTTCTTTACTCCTTTTTGATAGGGGATGGGATATTTTTTCAACTCATAAAATGTGGCCTAAGTTTTGAAAAATCATTCAAAAAAATTTCACAATTTTTCAAATTAAAAAAATCTGAAAAATACATTATGGTTCACTTGTTAAACATTTGGGAATATTAATATCCTTTATTTGTAGAAATGTGTTTATATTGTGTTAAAGTAATCATGTGTGTGGTAAACATGAAGTTCCTCGGGAATGTTTTTATACAACAAATCTTCAGATATATTCGTGAGATCCAAAACATATACACCATCAAACACGCATGGTAAATCTTTAACATTTACACCATTGTGATCCCATGCTATGAACTTTTGTTCACCATCCACAACATGCTCATTGTTGACATAGGTCATAGGGATGTCCTTTTATAACAAGTCATTTGATAATTGAACAATATCCACATGATATTATCCTTCCTCGCCCAACAAATATATGACATCTGTTCTTTCATATTGATTCGTTCTGGTTGTTCATAGAATTTAAAACATGCATTGCATACATACACATGCAAACCATCACTAGTGGTTGTGTATGTAGACATAATAATGTTTGAACAACCATACGGTGTTACACTAGTAACAATTCCAAATGTACTTGGAACAACACTAAAATGTGTTCCTTGAAGGTGTAATTTTGTGAATCCACAAAATCCACAAAATCCACATTTCATATCCTTGATGAATGAAGATGTACATTTACTCCAATTTCAATGCAATGCTCCAATTTCAATCCATGACCTATCAAAAGGTTTTCAAACCTTTTGTCATTTACTTATATAGTTTTCTTGTTGACGTTTTTGTTTCTCTTTTAATTTCATTGTTGATTTATGAAAATGATTTGAATCACATTATATATGATGATACCACCAACTACACAATCCAAATAAATCACATGTTAAATTATAGTCCTAAAATCATTTAAAGCAAGTAATAAAACAATGCGAAAGTAAAAGTGTTTTGCAATTGTGCATACTTAAATTTTATGAATAATCATAATCCATAATCACTAAAATATCCAGATTCCATACAAGTGGTTTCTTAATGATATGTATAGTTATAGGCTATATAATTACTTGGAAAATATTTGAATTAATTCATATTAAATAGGATTAATCATTTTTCTTGAATTAAAAAATATTTACTAAAAAATTTCATTTAAGAAGTTTTTATGAAATATTACATATGACATTCATTATAAATCATTTGATTTTTTTACTAGTATCAATTGCCACACATGCTTTGATTGCAATTATAATTATTATCCATAACATCTTTTTCCAAAACAAATTAAACTTCATCAAAGCCAAAATATATATTTTGCATGTAATTGTTCAATATGATTTCTTTCATTTTTTTTGGTGTGATATATAATCCTTTGAAAATTATAGATTTTTTTTGAAATCAATTCCATATTCTTTATTTCACATTTGAAATCATTTGAAATTTATTTTTAAAAACTCATTCAATTGTTTTATATTTTTATTGAAATATGCGTATATCATGATTACTAAACCAAAATACAACATTGACATTATTTTATTAATGATCAATTCTTATTTAAGATGTGAAATTATTTGAAAATTACACTCAAATATTCTATTTTACTATTGATGTTTATGTTTCACTTGCATATTCAATCTCATAAGATTATTTTTATTTTATAAAAATATTCAATGTCGTAAGATTTTAAGAATCTTATTTTCAAATGTCAATTGTAATTTTACTATTTTCAACCTATATTTTTCTCGGTATATTAAAATAAATTAGTTAATATCAATTACCACATGACATACTTTAATATATTTACAACTATAATGATTTTCCATAACACATTTTCCCAAATACTTTCAAACTTCATTAAAGCCTAAATGTATATTTTGCATGTATTCATTCAATATAATCATTTTCATTTTTTTGTGGTATGATATTTAATGTTTTGATTATCACAGATTATTTTTTGGTCATTAGTTACAAATTTTTTATTTCACATTTGGAAATGTTAAAAATTCATGTCCATAATAAAAAAATCATTCCATGGTTTTATAGTGTTATTGAGATTATGTATATTTCAAGAATATTAAACCAACAAAGCACATTACATAATTCTATCAACTATCAGTTAGTTTTTTCAAATATGTGAAATTACTTGAAAATTACATAACCTTTTATTGTGGTCATTAATTTCCATCATTTTTGAAAAAGATAAATTCAATTATCATCTTTTGTAAATTTCATGTGTAAGGTTTTAAAATATTCACATTGAGTGGAAAGTAGATTCGTGATATAGATCATATAAATTGGACATAATGCATATTAATTTCAATGTTACATTTAAAATTTTTCAAACTTACACATTTAATTTGAAGATATATATATAAACCTTATGATGTTTTATCAATTGATTTTATGTTTAAAGTTTAAACACATGTGCAACAATTTGGGAATATATGTAAACCCAAAATAATAACTTATATTGAAAATAAAAACGTCATAAATTGTACAATACAAATTCCAAGTACATATGTGAAATTTTTGTTCATGCAATTGAATAAAGACCGTTATAAAATAATTATTTTCCCCAAAAAATATTAATAATATTTTAATATATTTAAAGACGAAATTATTTGAAAATTACACTCAAATATTTTAATTAACTATTCACGTTTATGTTTTGCTTGCATATTCAATTTTATAGATATTTTTGACTTTATAAAAAAAATCAATGTTGTGAAAATTTTAAGAACTTTATTTTCAAATGCCAATTGTAATTTTACTATTTAAAACCTTTTTGGGGGGTATTTATTAATATATTAATTAGTATCAATTATCACATGACATTCTTTAATATATTACAATCATAATGATTTTCTTTAACACCTTTTGTTATATAATTTTAAACTTCATCAAAACCTAAATATATATTTTGCATGTATTCATTGAATATAAATTACTTTCATGTTTTTGTGTTATGATATTTAATGTTTTGAAAATCATAGATTGTTTTTTGGTCATTAGTTACAATTTTTTTTAAAATTTGAAAATGTTTAAAATTCGTGTCCATAATAAAATAAGCATTCCATTGTTTTATATTGTTATTCAAATTATGCACATTTCAAGATTATTAAACCAACATAACAAATTAAAAAATTCTATTATTGGTTGACTTTTTAAAAATGTGTGATGTTATTTGAAAATTACATAGCCTTATATTGTGGTCATTAATTTTCAGCACTTTTGAAAAAAATTAATTCAATTATCATTTATAAACTTCATTTGCAAGGTTAAGAACTATTAAAATTCATTTTGAGTTTATTACATTATCATATCGATTTGTTTTCATACATTATTTTTGTAGTGTGATTTTTAAAACTTTTTTTCGATTTACAAAAGTGATTATTTATTTAAAATATCTTATGTAATAGGTGAGATGAATGTATCATTTATTATAATTAATAATAAATGACCATTTATCACACTTGTACAAATTAAATTATAAGGCAGAAATCAAAGGAAGAATTGTTATACTATTTGGAATATCTTGGGACATTTGAATCTTGATAAATGTAGACACAACATACTTCTATGTACTAAACATATATTGTTTGAGTCAATATGAACTTAAATTAGTCATTTAATAAGCATTTAATCTATCATTTTTTTTTGCTATAATTTTAAAAATTCCAATATTGTCATTTAACAACATGTATGCCACTTGGCAAAAATTTTGATTGTTATCTATTGTTCTAGTTGATATGCTTGCATTTTGATATTTCAAAACAGACAAATGTAAAAGACCTTGAATTGGATAACTATTTCTTTAATTATTAAATGTCAAGATGCACACATTTATACCCAATTATAGATATGTAATTGATACTTTGACGTAATTTATATTAGATTTTTTGAATATTGAAATCATAGACTTAACTTTTAGAAATGACTTATAATATTTGTGCATATTTATATAAAAATATCTGATATTACATGTATTTGTTATATTTGCATAAATATATATTTTTTAAATTGCCAAATGAATAGAATTCAACTCAGGATTTGAACCCATAAAAAATGCACCCAATTTGCACATCAAGTTGAAAGAAGATTGGTGATACCAATCATATGAATTACACATAGTGCATATTAGTTTCAATATTACATTCTAGTATTTTCAAACACATTTAATTTGAAGATAGATATATATATATATATATATCAATTGATTTTGTCATTATTTATTGTGATGCATATATTTTTATTTTTATTGATTTTATGTTCAAAGTTCAAACACATGCCCAACAATTTGAAACTATGTGTAAACCCTAAAAAATAATTTGTTTTATATTAATAATGATGATGCCATAAATTGTACAATGCAAATTCCAAGTACATATAAAAAATTTGTGTTCATGGAATTCAATAAAAAATGTTATAATTTAAATCTGCACATTCAATTTGATTTTGTCATTTTGTATTTTGATGTTTATATTTATATTTCTATTGATTTTAAATTTAAACACATGTGCAACAATTTGAAAAAATATGTAAACCCTAAAGAAAAAACTTATGTTATATTGAAAATGATGATGCCATAAATTGTACAATCAATTTCCAAGTACATATGGAAAATTTGTGTTCACACAATTCAATAAAAAATTATAATTCTTATTTAATTTGAACACACACACACACACACACACACACACACATTATGATGTTTTATCAATTGATTTTGTCATATTATATTTTGATGTTTATATTTATATTTATATTGATTTTATGTTCAAAGTTCAAACACAATTTGAAAATATATGTAAACCTTAAAAAATAACTTGTGTTATATCAAAAATGATGATGTCATAAATTATACAATGCAATTTCCAAATACAAATTGGATAAAATTATGTTCACACAATTCAATAAAGAGTGTTATAAAATTATTATATTTTCAACAAATTATTGATAATATTTTGATATATTTGAAGATGTATAATGATGATACATATTAGGTTTCATGCACGTAAATTTTTTCTTTCCATCAATTTGAATTTTTTACTATATGTAATTTTGAAATTTGAATTATTTAATTACTAAAAATTATGATATATTTACATTATAATTCTACAAATTCTTAGATTTGGAATGTAAAATATTTTTTCAATGACAAAAATTATTATTGTTATCAATTTCACATTTTTATTATACATGTCTCAAATAATAAAATTTCATCCCAAAAGTATACATATAATTTAAATCAAATTTTTATTTATTATATTCAGGTTTAGAATGTCTATGTTTAAAATGTTTTTTATACGACAAACTTATTATTGTTGTTATCAATCTCAAATCCTCATTATACATATCTGAAATAATCAAAATTTGTCCCACAAATATACATATAATTTAAATATTTTTAAAAATTTATTGTGTTCAATTATATTCCTTGCATTTATTCCTTGTCATTCAATGTTGTAGTATATATTTTTTGATTTATGAACTTTATTTCCAAAGGTTTAATATGAAGTTATTATTTTAGCTACAAATGTATTAAAAATCTAAATGTTCAACATAATGATATTATAATTTCATAGTTTTTTTCAAACATTTCCAAAGCCAAAAATGTTTGATTTCTTTTGTATCAAACATGTAATTTTTTCTAAAAAACATTTTTGCACAATTTTCTCTTTTGGTCCATTTTTTTTCTTTCTTTCTCAAGTCTGGTGTTATGGAAAATCTAGTAGAAATTTATAAAAAAATTCAAAAATAAATTACATTTTTACCATAAAATAAAGCACAATACAAAAGGAATTTTTAATGAACATTAATGAAACTTACCCATGAAAATGAAACCCATCTATCCACCCACGAATAACATAATCTTAAATGTGCTCCAAAAATCTTCCAAAATTCACTTTATAGTTTCCAAAATTTGCTTTTAGATGATACCCCCTCCAAGAGGCAACTGCCACTACGAACAAAGGAAATGTAATCAATACTCCCACGCACTAATAAGATAATTTCAAATGTGGTCCAAACATATTCAAGAATTCACTCTATGGTTTCCATAATCTATTATCAACTAACATGCTATCTTTCAAGGGGTAACTATTTGGTATGAGGTTCTATCAAGTGATTATGGTTGCATAAGAATTTTGAGTGATTACCATGGCAGGGTATTAAAGGAAGCACCTAGGTGTGGTTCCAGCAACAACCATTATAGCTGTTATAATAGGTACCATCTAATTCAGAAATGGAATAATATTCCAAGATTTTCTTTCAAACTTCTTGATGGTATATTGATTGGAAAATAAGTAGACAAAACCTCATCATTAGAATAAGCTAGATATGACTATTAGCAATTCCCAACAGATTAAAGGACTTGAGTCTATCTTGGATTTGTTCAAAAGACTGAAAGTGATTCACAAACCCACAAGATTTGATAAATGATAACGATCACACGCAAACAGGAAAGCACTTGAAAAATTATCTAAAAAGAAAGAGGACAAAAGACGAGACAAATGGGTAGAGTTTTATCACAAGTGTCACATTCAAAAAATGAGCATGTGTCTTGTGCTCATTTATAGTTTCTTAAACCTTTTCGACATCCAATATTTTTAGTAGATTCAAAACACAATAAAACATATAATAGTTTCTAAATGTAACACCCTGAAAAAGCTTTTTGTGAATTTAAAAATATGAAGAGAATTAAACACCCTATGGCTTTCCAATATCCGTCTTTCCAACTTCCATTTCAATGTGTGTAAAAGAATGACAAACATAACAAATAACTAACCTATATTTTGTTTTTTGCAATCATGGCTTTAAGTTCCTCAAGTAGACTTGATTTTATATTCCAAAATCCGATAACAAAATTTGCACTTCAATTTCCTGTGTTGGCAACAAACAAAGCATCAATACCGCCAACAAAAAAACAATGGTGTGCTACCATGAGCCAAGAAACAATTTTGGACAACTGTGGATGTTGAGATTTCCAAAGCAAATAATCATTTCAAATCTACGGACAATTGAAAGAGTTTATAGATGGATGGGTGTAGAAAAAGACGATGTTTCTCTCAACACACAACAACTACTTACCATGCCCAGGTATTCTGCATATAAAAGGCCAATCGTACATTTAGACCAAACTATTTGATATTGATGTTAACACCAATAGAATTCCATCATAGGTCCACACATTCCTATTGACAGAGATAACTAAATCTTTGATCAAAGTCGCATGTTTTCCAAATTTGAAGTGTCATGTTTCAATCTGATTTTTAGTTTTTTTGCAACAAAGTCCTTGCCTTCCATAGCATTGTTTGCTTTAATAATAAAAACACATAAACATAATTTGAAAATACATCTTCATACAAATGTCTAAAACAGATTATGATTCATCAAACCAAAAAGTTATAATTTAGATTATACAAATATGAAAGGTTGAAGGACTCACTTCCCAACTGGTGTCAACTTCAAAGGTTGTGCTCATTTAAGTTGATCACTATTATACACCATTTTGCACTCACACACTAATCATAACTAACTTTCATATTTAGGTGGAACAACAAGTCAAGAAGACATTAGTATTTTCAAATAAAATGTTGAACAATATAGAACCCAACTTAACAAGATAGTTACAAGTATAATAGTTACTTTCCATGTATATTTCAATTCGACAAGTGTTAGGTCTAACATCCAAATAACATGAAATTACATGCATTCTTAATTTGAACTTAGTCCTTTGAAAATAAAGATCCACCAAACTATGCAATGATGTAAAAATTAGAAATTTAGTTCCTTCATTAGAAAAAAATCCATATACAAATGTAGAAACTTATTGTGTCATTTAAGGTTCAACGTGAAACTAACCACATAAAGGGGGACAATGTGGGTGTTCATATGAGTACTCCATATAATTAATCATTTCTGATCAGACAAGTCATCTACAATTGCTAACAATTTTTGGAAATTTCAAGTCATATTTTATTCTCATGGATGTCTTGAATGTCAACTACAACCACGATGACATTCATCTCAATAAGTGAGATGCATATAGTCTCATCCCTCAAGAAATACAGTCTACCTACAAGGGAACTTTGAGTCCATACCACCTCAAATGTATTACTTTGAATTTGACAGAAAGAATGATATGACATCTTACCTTTCTTTGTCCTACCAAGCCATGGAGAATGTTCTTCAAGAGTTGGATGCAATTGTGAAAAATGAATTTATATCCCTACCTTTTGTTATCTCTCCTCAGAAGGTGAAATCTCTTACAAAAAAATCAATGATCAACTAACAAGTTTCATTGGCAAATCAAGTGCTCAAAAATCCAAAAGCTGACAATGCCCAACATGTTCCAAAAATAGTTGAACTTGATGATTTTAACATTGAAAAAATGGAAGATGTAGAAAAATAACCTTTGAAATGTTTAAAGAAAACATTGTTTTCGCCTGAAGCATTTGAAAAAGAGAATAAGCAAGGTATTGAAACTCACAAAGAGGACAACCAAACCAGTCCAAAGAAAAACCATGGTTGACCTCTTGGATAAAAAAACAACAAAAAAAATCCAATTGCCAATAATGTTGTCTAGAAACACAATGTGCGTATAAAAAAGGGAGAAACTTCTTGAACAACATATAAGAACATTTTGTGTATAACATTAAATGTAAAAACAATAACAAAGTATACATTGGGCAAAGTATTAATCCATACAAACGGTTCAAACAACATATGTAGAGACCACCCAAGAAAATGAAACATAACATTGATATGAGCAAAACAATCAATCTAACATTTAAATTAGATATTTTGTATTTAAATATGCATAAGTACAAGGTTGATAGAATGGAAAACCATTACATTCAATATTTTGATAGTACATTTAGTACAGGTTCTAATAACCTTAAAGGAAAACCTACATCATACAAAAGATATTAGTATTTGAAAAGGAACAATATGATATGTAAATGTTGAAGTCACATGTTATGATTTTCAAACCACAAAAGAAAAAATCTTGCCTTCATTGTATCCTCTGCATTATTCTTCATAGGGGCATTAGCTATCCAATGTCCAGCGTCTATGGATCTAACCATTCACACAAACCATCCATGTTTAGATCTTTGGTGACATACATATGTGTTCATGCCCACCACATAATGATTGTTAACCTGGTAGAGGTTAAGCATAGTGAAAGCCACACATCTCTTAAGCCTACTATGTTCTGCCAAATTGTTTTCACCTTATTTAAGCATTCAGAACATTGAGATGTATCCATAATCCGAGGGTATCAGATTTTTCCACAATACCCTGCCATATAGGTGTATATCTACTCACCTTGAAAAGCAAGCTTCCACATTCATCCTTCCTGTTGCCTAAACATAACAACCCAACTCAACATTTCATATTCTTAATGGTTTTGCTTGTTTATGAAAAGCATGCATTTACATTAATAAGCTATGAATTCATCTTAAGTTAAGCCACCAAGTCCGCTCAACTACAAGTAATTACATGTAGTTACCACATTATGAAAGTGCAATATCACTTGGGAAGGTGTCCATTGGAATGAAGTACTATGTGCACATGTCCATGACTCACAATTACCTCGTTTTCAACAGGCCATATACTTAGCTTTTCATTTCCATATCGTAGAGTTGAGCTATCCCAAATATTGTGAGCTGTGAAATTGAGATGTGTTACAAGTTCATTACAAACATAGCACACATGATTGGCTCCATCAGGTTCAGGTATTGAAGATTTGTTGGCAATGCATCCCATGGCAACATAGCTAGGCAGTGTAAAATTTTACACCTTTTGTTCAACCTTTTGGTAACAATATTACAATGCTGTAATCTACAACAAACTTGCAAACCTTGAAAGAACATCAAAGTGTTTAACCTTCTTTGAAGTGTCACCATAACCTAACACAAAAAAAATACAACAAAAAGGCGTCAAATACATAAAAGAAAAGAACAGAAAAATGGTTTACCCTTGAACAACCAAATCACCCAACATTGTACATCTTGGGGGAACAATCAGGTGCTAGATTGAGACTCCATCTTTTGAGCCACTGCCTTTATCCCACCAAATCAGTTTGAATCTGGCCACCTTTTCATCACTTCATCCAAAAGAAAGTCCCTATGAAACACCACCCCACACTCATTATTTCCAAAACTAACATAACTAAGTTTTATTGTTTTTCTTAAAAAACCGACCTCCAAAGTCATTGTTTCCAAACATATAACTTCAAGCTCATCCTTGCTACCCCCATACCATTCAAAAATATTTCTGATGTTGATGTGTAAAATGTCCAACTCAAGGAAACTCGTTTCAATAAAAACAACCAACAACAACAAATAGATATGGAATTTATTTACAATTGGGTGCTGGAACATTTTTATCTTCAAACAAGCAAAATGATGAAATCAAACCATAATGAATGAAGAGAGTGAGAGAGACAAAAACATTGATCTTTACTCGGTGTTGTGACTAAATCTAGCTATGATGTTGATAGGTTTCATGTCAGCAAGATATGGTCAACAACTAAGTTGATCAACTTCTATCTTTATGATAAAAAACTATTTGAAAAGCACTTGGAGGACAACTAACAACAACTAACAAAGCTCTGAGACTTGTAACAAACATCATTCGTTTATGAAATGCCACCTTCATCTCTAATGGCCCTACCAACCAAACATCACTTGTAATTGGTTCAACAAAGTAGTCGCTTAGAATCTAACAAAAAGAACCTGAATAAAGTTGTTCAACTACTCAATCGAGATGCCTCTTCGGACTAGGAAACACAAGCTATAGTCTTTTTAGAACATCATATCCTACCAGGCCTCCCAAGCCTGAATATGCTTTGGGGGTAGGGGTAGCAACCATCCATGGGGCCAACTTGTGGGTTGATTGGTCTAGGCATGTATCTAGCTTCATATAGAGATCTTAGAGAATGTAGAGATGGAGATACAGCTAATGAAACATAAACCATAGAGTCCAAAGTTAGATTTTACTTATTTTGGCTTGAAAAGACTGAGTTTTGTTTGAATGGATGATTAAAAGTAAAAAATGTGTGTCAGCTAACGGAAAGAGTGAATTAGTTGATCAGATGGAAAGGATGGTACATTGGCATTAGTAACACAATATGTCCAAAATGTCCTACATCAATATAGCATGATTTTTAGACATAGTTTTTAAAATTTTTTTAAGAAAAAAAACACTAAAGAAACAAAAATTCTGACGCACCCCCAAGTTCTTTAATGGACTCAAATGTGAGTCCAAATTGAAAACAACGAAAAAGCAAGAAGTCGAAGCACGCTCCTTGGCTTGTAACACTTTGAGGGATAGAGCGACATGCTAAAGCTCCAAGATGTGACTAGGAAGAGTGACAAGCATCAACTTCTCACACAGACCTGCACAAAACCAACATAAGGTGATTACTACATAATTGAAGCACTTTTGATACTAGGACAAACCATGAGCAAACTCGAACTCCCAAGACTCATCACGATCCAAACTTGAGAGAAGCTACCACCTTCCCCCTTATAATATACTTTGTGCCTCTTCACAAGGCTCACATCCAAATGACTTTTTGTCCTAAGACACCCAAGTGGGAGTCCCAAAATTACCAAAGTTGAGATTCTCACAACTTTGAGGCCTCATAATTTTATGTGCAGACCTTCGATTGAGATGAAGTCTAAAACAAAATCGTAACCCTCATCCAAAGCTTTCCAAGAGTTTCCTAGCTTAGAGCATTGGTCTTATGAGACTCCTTGAGGCAGTTCCTCACCATGGTTGCATAGATGTTAACATACAAGATGTATGTCATTCTCACATTTTTCCAATATGGAGTCGCAATGTCAAACAAAATGATCCAAAACCTACACACTGAAACACCCAATCAAAGTTTATTCAACAATAGAAGATTTTATAAGCAAGAAACAAAAAAAAAGCGAATATTTACCCACTTGTGGAAATCACAACCATTTGAATTTGTATAGAACTCCTTATTGCTTGTTAGATTTGTTGTCAATCTAGTTACCACTTCTTTGCAAAAAGAGAAAAAAAATATGTTCAATTTAGGATTTAGGGTTTCGGTGTGACCCACATCAAGCATCCCAAGCATGTGAGCACATTCAAGCACAATTGAGCACATGAGAACCCATGAGAGCATCCATATGCTCTCTCTTTCGGTAGCATATACTGATCTAAATTATGTTCTAAACAATACACTAGGAAGTTAGAATATTTAGAGACATACTTTGCATCTTTATAGATTTGAATCACCTGAAAGAATTTTCAACATTAAGAGCATGAAAGAAAAAAACACATTTAAGATCTATGAGAAGAAGTTACACTTTTGTTGGGGAATCATTATTATGTTCCTTGTGTTAGAAAACAGCAAGCACCAAATTTCAACTCATTCCAATACACACAATGTTGCTTAGGTCTATGCTAAGCACATTGTGTTAGGAAATCAACAAATCTAAGAACAACAGCCACAAAAATAGAACAACAATTGTCTATGTGGTTGTTGTTATGTTAGAGTGTGAATGTGAAGTAATGCCCTGAATAGGAGCTACATCACAATTCAACTGTGGCTTGAACTCTTATTCTAATGAATCAATGAAAATGTAAACCTTGTCCCACCACATCTGAAAAACCTAACTCTCAGCTTTTGTGTAAGGAACATAGATCATCACATTTTCCAAAATCTAGTTCAAAAAGCTTAACTCGGCATCATCACCATGTATAAAGGCAAAGAATGGTGACATCACTAAAGAATGAGGCATAGAAGAGGGAGGCATGAAATGTAGAGGTTGTAGAAGACAGTGTCAATGACTTCCACAATTGTGATCTAACTAATGGTTTGACACTAAAGCTTGCTAGAAAATTCCAAACAAGATCTGAATAATGAAGGGGCCTCAACAGTATGATTGTTCTCATTGAAGAGTCTCAAGGTATATGTAACACCATCACATGCCACCCCAACTACTTAAAATTGTCTCCTGTGAACCATGAACCTCAAGACTACAGCAAATTGATTGGAAGAAAAACCAGAAAACCAGAAACAATAGAAACTCTAGGATCACTGAGTGTTGTTCAAAGAGATAATGAAAAATGCCTCAGTGGTAGTGACAAAACTGGATGATCAACACATGGCTCTCACCATCTAATGAACTAATGATCTCGTCATTGGCACTTACTCTCTCTCTCAATTATCTCAGGACACATGCAATGTGCATTTCACAAAGCAGACAAAGGCCTCAGAAGAAACCAGGTTTGGCAACATCACAAACGAGTCAGCCATTGTCAGGTGTTTCAAACATCAATGGCCAACAGTTCTCTGAAAAACTAGATGAACAACACCCAAGATTTGTGTCCAGAAAAGCAATCTCAAAATGGCACAAAATTATATACCATAAAAAATGTCCAATGAAAATTCAATGGTGCTTTGCAAACAGAAGAGGAGCACGCAACCGAAAATTTGCTGCCTCACTGAAATGGGTGAAATTGATTTTAGCACCTAGAAATGGCATCTCTACAATAGCCATCCGAGGACAGCTGTAGCAAGCAAACCAAAGGTGCTGGTACATAGACAACATTCATACTCTGAGCTTGTCCTAAAGCCGCACTCCAGTCTAAGACGTAGGAAAATCAGAAAAACAAGCCCCTACTTTGCCAGAATCAAAAGGAAAAAAACATGTCGTTGGTGAAATAGAGGATCTCTGGGTCTCAAACCTAGAAGATCGCACCCAGATTCAACTCACAAACAACCACAGCTTACAGCTAGAAATCTGAAAACCTGCTAAAATCCCAAAGACTACTGAAAAAAAATCAAAACTACTACCAGATACAAAGAACTCAAATGCATCACCGCAGCATGAAAACCTCAGAATCCTTGCTGCGAGTCACCAAGAACTCAAAAGGCACTTTACATTTGAGACATGTAGGGCAACTTTTTGAGGAGGAAAACCTATTGTAGATGGACTGACTATATTGGTGACATCTACTCACACTTCCCACTTCCAAGGTGGACATGCCCACCAGCCACCACTTAGCTTGAAACTCAACAGAAAACCAACAACACAGGGGAAGGGAATGAATGTTCACAAGATAATTTTTTTAACCACAAAAGGGAGCAGAGTAAAACTACACACATGGTCACTTGAGCCTTCCTACTGTGACCATCTAAATCTCTCTTGCAAGTCAAGTCTCTGGGGTTTTCACACATACATTGGAAGATTGCAGAATCCAGTAAACCCTCACTGTAGCTAGGTTACCCTCTTAAGAGCAACATGTAGAATAAACTCAGAGACCAAAGTTGCAAGATAGTAAGTCCATCCACCAGGCTCCATCTCCATTTTTCAGTCCAGCTCTATGTGGCTCGATGCTCAAGAAGATACTTCAAACAAAACAGAGAGGAAAAAATATTCACAGAAGAAGCAACAACAACAAAGACAACATACATATATACATACCTTCTTGAACCTCTTCTCCTACAGCGCACTCCCCAAAGACTTGAGAGAATTTCCACTCAAGAACCGGCTGTGGCTGCCATCCTCCTCCTCATCCTCCTACTCTGACTTGCTAACTCCTGGATGCCAGTGAAGAAGAAGAAACAAAGCAACAACGAAGAAAGGCAGCAGGAGGCAAACCACCTGAACCATCAAACAAAATCTACCTCGAACAGCACATTACAGCTGAAATATGAAATATGAAAGACAATTAAATGTTGAAACGTCCAAGATGACCATATGAAAAAGACCCCATATACCAGTTCCTTGAAATTCTTGTCACTGGAATTTCAAATGGCCTAAACTAGCTTGCCTAAGAAAAACCTTTCAAACCTTCAACCTACACAAGGTGACTAAATAGAATCCCATATGGCCAACTGAATTTAAAGGATTGCACCTTATCCATAGAATAAGGTCATCCTCATGAGGATGCCACCTTACACCTAAGGTTCCACATGTTGAGGGGCCCCCTATGCCATATGGTTGGAAGGCACTTCCTCTTATTTCCCATCCTTTTACACCAAATAAGGCTCTTGAGACTTGCACCATGCAAATTACAAAACTTGATGCATAGCTCAACAAAAGACTTGTATAAAGACATAGCGAATTTTTTTAAGCTATAGAGCATGGCGCACTATGTGGTGCAATAGGGCCAACATCACAAGGCTAGCACCTTAAGTCACAATAGGGCCAACATTACAAGAATGGCACCAATTGTGCAAGGCTTTGCATCTCTGGGGCTCTAAGATTTGTAAGGTGCTTCCCATCTCTTATATGCTTGTCAAAACTTGATCCAAATTTCTATACCATCTAAGTCCATGAGACATCTTTCAGGCATCTTAAATTCCAGAATTGGGCCCTCAAACAAAATGAATTGCAAGGGATGTGCCATTTTCTGAAAGAACTAACATGCTATTTATAACAGAATCTGCCCTAAAAAGGTCTTACACCAGGGAAGGTGCCCCCTAGGGCACCTTCATGGCTCAGCCTACTGGTCTTGCCGTAAGGGCTTACTAGGGCGCAGAACACACCTTATGGGCTACATCCATTCTGCAAAAACCTGCATTGATACAAAATAGAAAAGCTAAGGTCCATCCAAAGAATCTACTGAAAGTTGCAAGTGAAGCTACCATACCTTGAAGAAACAACGAGCCTTTGATATACCTCAGCTGTTTGCAAATTTCAGGTAAGTCTGGTCACAGAAGAGGATTCCCATGCCAACATCGTTGGATAAGAGCAGACAAGCGAATAGGGCAAACTTGTGGCAGCTCAGGTCTTCTGTTGTGGTGTCTCACAGCGTTCTTGAACTCTTTGGTATCATCATACAACAATGAATGATCAAAGGGACAGCTTCGGCCAGTCAGCAGCTGGGAGCAGATAATTCCAAAGCTGTATACATCTGTTTTCATCGGTTGGGATCTCTCAGGTGGCTCTTCATTCAGTTGCAGCTCATGCACTTCAGGTGCCCTATACATTAAGGTACTAATGTTTAGTGTCTGGTTTGCATATGCAGTACTCTGCATCTTGACTTTTGATGTCCCAAAATCACAGATTTTGGCAATCCAAAAGGCCTGATTGTTTGTTGCAGGTGGTGGATCAGCACCCAAGGTCAAATTACTGCTTTTGGAGGACTCAGCTGCATAAGTTTCTGCAACAAGGCTCTTCATGAGAATGTTGTCAGGCTTGAGATCACGATCTGCAAGGCCCAAGCTGTGAAGGTATTTAATACCTTCTGCAACTTGAAGCATGACATCCACAGCTCCAATAAGCTGAGGATGGCGCCAGTCCTCTTGCAACATTAAGGAAAGGGGCTTATCCATACACTCTGTAACATATTGGCAGTGATATTCCCCATTGTGTTGTTCTTCAGCACAACAAATAAGGTGCATGACATTAGGGTGGTGCAGACCTGCAAGATTTGCAATCTCATGCTCTCAAACCTCTGCTGTAACACAATTGGCGATCTTCATTGCATATGTCTCTCCACGCCAAACTGTTTTATATACGGTCCATAGGTACCTCTACCCAGCTGATTTCCTTGATGTAGATCACACTTATTTACCAACAAAACAAGAGGCTGTTCACTCAACTTCCTTCTACCACCATTATACAACCCTCTGTAGTACCTGATTCTTTCAGGCTGGGTTTGGAAGTCAAGCTTATTCAGCAGTTGTGTGGCAAGACTGTCTGCTTTCAGTTCCTTCAGTTTGTTCAGAAGTCCCTTGAGATTTTCCTGATCATCCTGGAAAGCTGTAAACAGAGCATGGTGGTCACTTACACTCAGCTTCCCATCACAATTTGCAGGTTTAAACACCCTGTTATCCTCTCCCAGTTGCTCGAGGAGGATCCTACACAGTATTGATCTGCACCATTGTAGGTCATAGACAACTATAAAAGTTTCCCTCAGGTCTCCAGCTTGCCTAATAGCTGATTCCAGCCATTTGTCATTGCAGCAGCATTCTTTCACAATTCTCTCGTGAGCCGACATTAGCACCCAGACAGTTTCCTGCTCTGCTGGATGCAAATCTCCAGACTTAGTTTCCTCTAGCTGGACTCTATTCAGTATTTCCTTAATCTCTCATATTTTCTGAATTACAAGCATACAGTGTTGCTTGTTGATTTGTAAAGAACTCTTGTTCTCCTCTGAAAATGTAATTATTTCTGAGCAGAGATCTAGTGCAGAGACATAAGCAGCTGGAAGTGTAGCTGCCATTGACGGTTTTTTGACCTAATCCTCTTCTGACCAAAATTCTAAACTCTAAACGTGAAAACTATTGTCCATCATCAGGGTGAACCCCTTACGGGGAGGGAGGCAACAACCCCATCAATCATTATCGAAATTCAAGAAGTACAATGGCGGGAGGAAACGCCACCTGATGGTGGCGTTGTCACTCCCAAAGATATTCAAATGCAACCATTCAGATTTAAAAGCTAACTTAATCCTATCTTGGATGTCTAGGTCTTTGTCGGGCCTGGGGGCTCTGATGGCCTTCCAGGTGGCCATGCCGACTTCGACAATGGCCACCCAGGCTTGTTGGAGCACTTTGTTGAGGGAGTAGCTGTCGTCGAAGTGCTTACGATACCTCTCAGACCAAAGGTAGTACAGAATGAAGGTTCGAAGGATGTCGAGAGGCTGCCTGAGGTAGGTGAAGCCGCCAATGTGGTAGGCGTGGGGTCCAGGAAGGTCATCTTCGCGTTCGATGGAGGCCTCGCCAAGCGAAGGGCCAGTTGATGGTGATGCCCTCGGGAGCTTTCCATTCCTCCCAAACTCTTCTAAACGCGCCCCAGGCGCGTTGCGCGGGAGGGCAGTCCAGGAGGCAGTGCTAAGGGGACTCAGGAGTCCCAGCATCGTAGGTGTTGCAGGTGGGAGAAATCCCCATCACTTGCAGCCAAGTTCCAATCGGGAGACCTTGGTTGAGGGTTAACCAAATCAGGGTGCCCACCTTCCTTGGGTGGGCGTTGTGCCAGATCCTAGCAACCACCTGAGGAGTAGTGGAGTTCCTAAGACTGAGATTGTTGATGAACGTGATGATTCCAAGGGAGTGTGATGGCCCCTTTGCATTCTTGTACCCTCTTTTAGCGGTGTACCCAAAGAAAGGCGCGTCACCTAGGGGGTGCGTTTCTTTCCAGTGCCACTCCCTTGGATCCCAGGGGAGATTTTCGATGAAGCCGGATTCAAAAATCCAGTAGGTTGTGTTTTTTTGGCTGGTGGAAGGAGGATCTCTGGCAATTTGAGGGTAGCTTCGTGTCTTTCTTGAGAAAGAACTCTGACCGGGGTGTGGTTGTCGAGGAGGAGGGAGTGTTTCTGGTGGCTCGTGGCCTGGAGCTGTCCGTTAGCAAAAACTCTTTTGAATTCTAGTACCAAGACTTTGTCGGGGAGGGATTCCAACACGTAGTAGACCCATTCCAGCAGGGCGCCCGAACGAGGGGCAATGCTGCTGATCCAGTCACCTGGTTGAGCGTGGGAGCTGAAGGAGTCGGGCCGCTTGGGGATGCTCTCAAGGATGATGACTCTGGAGGCTCTGTTGGAGGCATGGAAATGCATTCTCAGGTCGAAGAGGTTCTTCCAATCTTGAGCCTCTTGGTTCCAAAGGTCTCTGACTTTGGTGTATCTAGAACGCGCGAAGGCACATCCTTCGCTTTGGCCGCTCACTCCAAGCAGCAGCCCTCTTGTGTTGGTGAAGGATGGATTTCCAAAGAGAGGTTGTCTAAGCATTTCCACCCTGCTTGTTGGATCTTCCTTGGTCAGGCTTGGTCGTACGTTGATCCATGCCCCTAGGATGTTCTTCCACATGGAGCAGGGCATCCTTTTTAGCTTGGGCGCGGCGAAAATCCGGTTGATGTCTGGTGTGTCGGGTCCTTTTCCGTGGACTGGGAGCTTAGTTTGATCAGCATGATGTCTGATTAGTTCCTTCCAAGGTTCCCCGTCGGGCACCAGGCCCCTGACTAGCAGCTTAGCGAGGAGTGCCTCCGATTGAGTTTTGGGGTCGATTATGCCTAGTCCGCCTTTGGCAATGGGCAAGGTGAAGGTGTCCCATTTCACCTTAGCCCGGGCGGGCGTGGCTTTACCACCCTATATAAAATTTCTGACCACCCCATGTACCTGGCTACACATTTTGGGATTTGGGTTCCAGCATGCAGCCAGGTACCACATTGAAGTTAGAAGTATCTGGTTGGCCACTAAAATCCTCCCCATGAGCGAGAGATTGCTGTGGCTCCAACTGATCAATTTTCCTTTCAGCTCAGCCATCATTTTGTCGAAATTGGCCTCTGTTGGGAGGCAGAAGGCTACTTGAACCCCCAGGTATTTAACGCCCTCGCCCTCGGGGATCCATTTGAGACCGACTTCCTATCCCCAACTCCATGCTCTCTCTCTCCTATTCGCCCTGATGGCGGCCGATTTATTCCAGTTGATCTTGGCGCCCGATGCCTTGTAAAAGGTTTCCAGCACTCCATGGGTCTTGTCCAAGTTTGCGTGTTCACATTTGAGATATAGAACTGTATTGTCGGCAAACGTTTGGTCCCTGATTCTGCCCCCTCTTGGCAGAGTCAGACCTTCGATGATGTACCTGGGGTCTTCTAACATGTGCCCCAGAACGTCAGTAGCTATGATGAAGAGGTAGGGTGCTAGGGGGCACCCCTGGCGGATTGATCGGGCAAGCTGAAAGACTGGCCTCGCCTTTCCATTAATTCTAATTGCTGAGGAGGCTTCGTGGTACAGGGTGCGGACCCATCGCACCCAGGTGCCGCTGAAACTGAGTTTGGTCAAGGCGGTGAATAGAAAATCCCATTCTATTTTGTCGAAGGCCTTTTCAAAGTCCAACAGGAGGAGTACCAGATCCTGGTCGCTCTCCACGGCCCAGTCCAGGGAGTCTTGAACGATAAAGGCATTGTCGAATATGCTCCTGCCTTCTACAAATCCAGTTTGATTCGATCTAATAATGCTTGGGAGGAAGGCTTGCAACCTCCCAGCGAGGGCTTTAGCTAAGATTTTGTAAACACTCCCCAAAAGAGTAATCAGTCTCCAGTTCCTAAGCTTGGAGCGATCCCCGGTTTTGGGAATCAGGGTGATGAGTCCCCTGTTGATGAAAGCCGAGGCCTCTCCTGAGGCCAGCATGGCTGTGTAAGCCTTGAGTAGCGTGGGCACTACTTCGTTGGCGTAAGCCTGGAAGAATTCGATTGGGATCCCGTCGTGGCCAGGCGCTTTACTTTTGGGCAACGCCTGAATCGCTTTGAGGACCTCATCTAGAGTGAGTTTCTGGATGAGGGAGGCGTTTGTTTCGGCTGTGACTTTCGCCGGGACATTATCCCAGCAGCGGGCTTACGCTTCTTGGGTGCTCGGGAGATGCGCTTCCGAGGAGTAGAGTTTTGTGTAGAATCCAGTGACGTATTGGGTGAGGTCGGATTGACCCTTGACCGCGCCACTTTCTGTCTCCAATTCTCTCAGCAGGGTTTTTTTTTGGCCTAACTTGTGAAAGTCAAAGAAGTTCTTTGAGCAAGTGTCGCTGTACTTGAACCAATTTGCTGAGGATAGGTGTTGGTTACGCGACACTTGGTTTTGATAAAATTCTGCCAGCTTTGCCTATGAGTCAGACAGGATGTCCCTCACCCCTTCGTTGGTCGGGTTGCCTTGCAGCTGGGCCTCCGCCAGTTGAATTTTTTTCGCGTGTGTTCTGATCGTGGCTCCTCTGAGTCGTTTCTTTGCTTTTGTTAGGCGATTTTTGTAACTCATAACCCTGCCTATGGCGGTTTCCAGCCAGGGTGCCTAGCCTTGGTCGCTAGATGGGGTCGAGGTATCTCCGGCCTAGGCTTGGAGCAGTGCTGCTTTACCCTCCGCTTCCTCCAGCAGGGAGGTGTCAAAGTAGCGTGTTGGGTTGCTCGTGTCGGTTGCCTGCCCCCAAATTGAGATGAGAAAGGGGGAGTGGTCCGAGAATTTCTTGATGGAAATTATTGATTCGATCCTCCCCCCTCTAGAATCCAGATCCTGGGAGACCATAAATTTGTCGATTCTGGATACCGCGGATTTGGCTATAGATCTTCCGTTGTCAAAGGTGTAGGCCTTCTTTGACATTTTCCGGAAGCTGTCTAAGCACCAGGCGTCGGACAGTCCATACTACAGAGTCATGTGGTGCCAGGAGGTTGCCTCCCTCTTGTGCATCTATCTTCCACCGGTGATGCCCCTGCGAGAGGTTTCCTCCTGGTGATTAAAGTCTCTTCCTATTATGGTGTTGTCTGAGTTGAATTCGGCTCTGCTTATGGCTTTCCATAAGAGAGCTCTGTTTCTAGAGGTCTGGGCTGCATATACATTAATAATAGTAAATGTGCCGCTGCCGGTAGCTTGCAACTTGATAAATTGTGCCCGTCCCTCCATCAAAATTCCGCTGTCCACCACCAAAGGGGTTGTCCTTCTGTCTACAAGGATGGCGGTGCCTGCACTCATTCTTTGAGAGGGGCCCATGGGTATTCCAAGGTTCCAGAAGGAACCCCCTTCTAATACTCTATTCCTTTCCCGGCACTCCTCGTGCCTTCTTGACCCAGGTGATGTTCCTAGATGAGAAGGATTTGGGGGGGGGAGGGAAGAGAGGCTAACCAGAGTTTGATCGCCTTCTGCTATGGCAAATTGATCCCCAATCCTCTAACATTGAGGGACGCCAGGGTGAGGGTTTTTTCAAACATGCGTGTGTGGGTTCTGGGCGGCTGGTGAGCCGATCAATCCCATATCTGTGCACGCAGTTTGACCTACTTCCTCCTGGCCTGCTCCTTGGGCTTCTTGGTCATCCGCAGAGCTGAGAGGAGTAACCGTGCACGGGGGCTCCAGTTTGGAGAGGTCAAGCTTGATGAATCTTTTTTCCTAATTGTTTGAGGGGATGCCAACAGGCTGGCTGACGCGCTTTTGCGTACTTGGCGGTCTGTGCTTACGGGGCTGGATTTCAACAAAAGAGTATGTGCCGGGCCCGAGAACTCAATGTCATTGTTCATGTTTGTTAAGGAATCAGACATCCTCCAGTGGAGGTGTCTTTTATTCTTCACACTGATGGCGCTGGTGCCAGTGCTGATGTGTGCGAGTATGGTGCATTCCCATCCTCCTCTGGTCTGTTCTTCTTGCCAATTCCATTCCAAGGAGAGGCGATCCTTGAGGTTTAGATTGTATTTGAGGACTTGTCCTCGAGCTCTGATTCGATGCTCTGGGTGATATTTGCAAGGGCGGATGCATGGGTCCATTCTTCCTTTGACGAGCCCGTGATCCTGATGTTAAGCGTGAGGCTCGGCGGGGAATTGTTCCTGGCGTATACTAAAATCTCTTTCTGGTCATTTTTTTCTCTGGACAAAACCGGCCAGATCCTTGTTTTGGCGTGCTCTTGGCTTGGTGGTACAGAGATGCTTAGGGAGGTGAAATAGGAGCGATGTACTTCTGAGTGCATTCGTTTCCTTCTTCCCCCTGGTGTGACTTCATGGTTTGGGGTGGGAGTTGGGGACTGAAGCAGGGCCTGCCTTGGCGAGGCGATCCTAGGAGTGTGCTTCTTTCTTCCTTAGAAGGTCCAGCTTTCCCTCAGATCCTCTTGATTATCCTTTGCGTCCTCAACTTCTGGGTTGACAGCCTCCAGAGCCGCGAACGGGTTTGTGTTTGCAGCTGAGTAAGGAGCCTGGTGGTTGTTTGCCTCTCGAAAACTAAAATTGAGCTTTGCTTTGGATGTGTAGGTGCTTTCTGGATGCCTTCTGGTCACTAGACTAGGCCTGTCGTGATTGAGACCTGGGGAGCTTGCAAGTTTTGTCATGACGTGATTAACTTTTGAGCTCCCTAGTACTTCGATCTGGCTTGAACCCCTTGGTTGTATTTCTGCTCTATGGAGCTTATCGGAGCAATTGGCGATGGCTGAATCGGTGGGGTGCTTTAATTAGCTGCGAGCTTCTAAGTGCAACGGGTTCTTTCGAGTGCGCGTTTGGTTGCTCCTGACATTTTGAGGTCGAGGCTGTCTGCCAACCTGATCCTGCTTTGGCTGAGAAGCTCTTCCTCCTGACTTCTTTCCATCTGTTCCACTTATGGAGAGGGGGCCGTTGGATGGTGGCACCCCTTCCCAGGGTTTACTTCTGTTGATGGTGCAGATCTGGGCGTGATGGCCGAATCGCCTACATTTTCTACACTGATTTGGTAGTCCAGAGTATAGAATTTTTTGTGCTACCGTGTCGTTGGTCTCAGCTACTTTCGCCATTGACGGAATTCTAATGTAGCCAGGAAGCTTGGAGATATCTCTTAGCTCGATTGTTATCATGGGCCCGGCTAACCTTTTGATATAAGAATCGGTTGCTTCAATTTCTAGGACCTCCCCGAGCTTGCTGGCCATGATGGTCAGGGCTCTTGTGTTCCGAAATTATTCGTGCAAGTCGGGGAACTGCACCTTGATAGCGTGAGTAAGTTGAGCTTCTGCTCCTTGCGAGCTTGCGTCGAAGTTCGGGATGTATTGTGAGAAGGAGAGACCCAAGCCACTCCATTCGACTGCCGTCAGTTGTCTGGTGGCCTTCGCGCCCTCCTCATCTTCGAGCAAAATCTCAAAGTATCCCCTTGCGAGGAGAGTAACCGAGACGAAAGGGGCCGAGAGGTGAAGTTTGAGACAATCGAGCAGCGTCTTGAAGGTTGCTCTGCCCCCTAAATTTCTACCAATTACGGTTCGCCTTGCTTTCTTAGCAGTGTTTTCTTGCATCGTCAGCACCAAATCCTTCGGAAAATCCGCCTCAATTTCCAGATTATAATCGACTGGCGATGGGCCTTGGGTTGCCTCCCCTTCGGGGAAGTCAGCACTTGTCCCGTTGCCTGGTTGCGCGATCAGAGGGTGGAGGGAGGGGGTCGTCACTGAGTTGATCGAGTTCTTATGTTGTGAGCTTCTCACTCTCGGTGCTTTTGCTCTGGCAGCGGAGAGGTCTTCCCTCTTCGATTGCCTGGCTGCAGCAGCTTCCGAGTTCTCCGAGCCTCTTCCAAGACCAGCAGATGCAGAGAATAAATCTGACTTGCGGGGATGAGGAGAGGATCCTTTCGAAAGTACCTGATGGGTGCAAGGTCCGTCAGAGCATTTGATCTTACTCTTCGGGAGTTTCGTCATGACGTCTAGAGAAGTGGATGTCGAAGATGACCGTTGGAAAAGCTCTCCGCGTGGTCCGCCATCGCTCCTGAGCAAGAGAGCTTACGCTTCCTTATTTGTTTGCTGGAGTCTCGTCCGATCCTGGAGAGCGATCGAATTCGCCTGAGGGGTGCGCAGTTCGTCAAAGCTTTCAATCTTGCTCTCTGGGAGTTTCGTCGCGACTCCAGAGGAGCGATTGGCGAAGATGACCGTTGGAGAAGCTCTCCTCGTGGTCCGCCATCGCTCCTGAGTAAGAGAGCTTGTGCTTCCTTGCTTGTTTGCTAGAGTCTCGACCGATCCTGGAGAGCAATCGAATTCGCCTTTTCTGAACTCGCAATCCTTCCCTCCTTACAGATCGTTTCCCCAGAATGGAGAGAGATCGGTTTGGCAGGAGCTTTGTAGAGTTCTGGCCATGCCGGATCAATAGAGCCGTTGGCTGCAAGTAAGTTCTTTTTGCTCGTTGGAGAGGAGGCTTGGGCGCCGCCGACGTTCTTTGGTCTTAGTTTGAATTTGCTGAGTCCCGGTCGCACACTACATCTAACTTTCCTAATCCTATGAGCTACCAAAACGAACTTGTTAAGCTTGGTGGTCTGAGGATCAGCAGCTTCTGAGCAGATTTCCATCATTGTTGAGAAGAAGCGCTTAAGAATCATCTAAAAAAAGGTGCATTCGGACAAGAGAATCATGAGCCTCTCTGATACACGTCCAGACAGCAGAGAGCTCCCATCGCCAGAGGCATGTCACGAGAGCAAGAGGAACAAGCAAAAGGAGCATCTCATTTGCGACGAGTCGCAGGTAGAACCCCGGAGAGGGGGAGGGAGGCAACAGCCCCTTCAAACATTAGAATAATTAAGGAAGTACATGGGGGGGAGGTAATGCCATTTGATGGTGGCATTGTCCGTTCCAAGAATGTTCAGATGAAGCCATTCTTTCCTAAAGGCAAGCTCAATGCTAAGCTGAGTATCCGGGTCCTTGGCCGGACGGTGAGATCTAATGGCCTTCCAAGTGGCCATACCGACCTCCACCGTCGCCACCCAGGCATCGAGCAGGACTTTGCGAAGGGAGTATTGATCATCAAAGTGTTTTCTACATCTTTTCGACCAGAGATGGTAAAGGATGAAGCTACGGAGGATGTCGAAGGGTTGGCGGGGGTAAGTGAAGCCGCCAGTGTGATACGCGAGGAGGCCGGGGGGGTCGTCTTCGTGTTCCAAGGCGACTTCACCGAGAAGCATGAAAGGCCAGGAGGGCGCGAGGTTTCGGTGGGTTTTCCATTCGGCCCAAATGCGTTCGTAGGCTTTCCAGACGATTTGGGCCCTTAGGCAATCGAGGAGGTAGTGTTGCGGGGTCTCCTCGGCGCCCAAGCTGCATACCTTGCATTGAGGGGGGAGGCCCATGAGTTTGAGCTAGGAGCCGACTGGGAGGCCCTGGTTGAGGGTGAGCCAAATGAGGGTGCTCACTTTTTTTGGGTGGGCGCTATGCCATATTCTGGTGATGGCTTGTGGAGTTGAGGTGTTCCGAAGGTTGAGGCCTTGGATGAAAGTGATCATGTGCGGGGTGTGCGAGGATTTCCGGGTGTTGATGTAGCCTCTTTTGGCGGTGTAGCTGAAGAAGGGCGTGTCCCCGAGCAGCGGGGAGGTGCGCCAATGCCACTCCCCTGGGTCCCAGGGGAGATCTTGGATGAAGCTGGTTTCGAAGATCCAAAAGATTAGGGTCTTCTTGCTGGGGGTCTTCAGCTCCTTGGCGATCTTGAAGAAGGCCCTGGGGCTTTTCTTAGGATAAGATTATGACCAGAAGGAGGTTGCCGGTGGCGATGGTGATTACCTGGTTGGTGGAGGCCTGAATGCGTCCACTGGGAGCATTTCTTTTGAATTCGATGGCTTTGGTTTGGCTTGGGGTTGCGTTGAGCACGAAGTAGATCCAGTCGAGGGGAGCTCCTGAGGAGGGGGTGGGGTTGTTTACCTAATCTCCTTCTTTCGGAGTGTTGGAGCTTTTAGCTAGGCACCAAGGAATGCTGGCTATGATGGTTTCTTTGCATTGCCTGTTCGATGTATGGTAGCTCATTCCGAGCTTTGCGAGGCTTTTCCAAGTTTGAGCTCCCGGGTTCCAGAGATCCTGTGTTCGGGAGCAGCCGGCTCTCATGAAGGCGCTCCCGTCCTTCGATCCGCCCAGGCCTAGCGGAGTTCCGCTTTTGTTGAGAATTAGAGGATTGCCGAATATTGGTTGCATGAAGATTTCCGCGATGTTGGATGGTTTCTCCTTGGTTAGGCCCGGCCTCACCTTCATCCAAGCTCCGATTATGCTCTTCCATATTGAGCATGGAATCCTTTTGACCTTCGGCGCGGCGAAGATCTAATTGACGTCTGGGATATTGGGTCCCTTGCTGTGGATGGGAAGCCAGATCTGGTCGGCCTTATGCCGGATGAGTTCTTTCCAAGGCTCTCTTCCCGGGGCGAGCCCTTTAATCAGCAATTTGGCCAGGAAGGCCTTGGATTGGGCCTTGGGATCAATGATTCCTAGCCCCCCTTGAATGGTTGAGAGTGTCAGGGTGTCCCATTTGACTTTGGCGCGTGCTGGAGCATCCTTGCCGCCCCATATGAAGTTCCTTACCACTCTTCTGATCTGCGTGGTCATCCGGGGGTTGGGGTTCCAACACGCGGCAATGTACCACATGGAGGCCAAAAGAACCTGGTTGGCTACCAGGATCCTTCCGGCCAGGGACAATTGATTGTGGCTCCAATTGATCAGTTTGCTTTTTAGAACCATCATCATCTTGTCAAAATTCGCCTCTGGGGGGAGATGGGAGCCTACTTGTACTCCCAGGTATCTAATACCTTCTCCGTCCGGAACCCATTTGAGTCCGACGTCGGTTCCCCATTGCTAGGTCCGCACGTTCTTGCTTGCTTAGATGGCCGCCGACTTGTGCCAGTTGATTCTTGCGCCTGAGGCTGAGCTAAATAACTTTAACACTCTTTGGGGCTTGTTTAGGTTGGGGGGAGTCCATTTGAGATAAAGTGTCGTGTCATCCGCAAAGGTCTGGTCTTTGATGAGGCCACCCTTCGGAAGGGAGAGGCCTTCTATCCCATATTTGGGGTCGGCCAGCATGTACCCCAATACGTCCGTAGCGAAAATGAATATATAAGGCACCAGGGGGCATCCTTGTCTCACTGATCTGGCTAGTTGGAAGTCTGGCCCTAACTCGCCATTCATCTTGATGGCTGAGGTTGCCTCTTTGTAGAGAGAGCTCACCCAACGAATCCAAATGTCTTTGAATCCTAACTTTTCCAGTGCGGTGAATAGGAAATTCCATTCGATCCGATCAAATGCCTTCTCAAAATCTAGTAGTAGGAGAACTAGATCTTGGTTGCTTTCTTCGGCCCAGCCCAGGGCTTCTTGCGCCATGAAGACGTTGTCTAGGATTGATCTCCCTTCCACAAAACCAATTTGGTTGGGTCTGATGATGTTCGGGAGGGCCGCTTGGAATCTTCTGGCAAGAACCTTGGCCAGAATTTTGTAAACGTTGCCGAGCAGCGTTATAGGCCTCCAGTTGTTGAGCGCGACGAGTCACAGAGAGTACTATAAGGGGGAGTGGTTGGGTGAGTCGGGTGCATGGGCTCGGTGCGTGTGGCTCATTGCGTGTGGCTTGTTGCATGTGGCTCGCCTCCCCTCGGTTCACCGCAGAACCGCTTGTCCCGCCTCAGCTCCGCCCCGAGTTTGTCCATCATCAAGCCACTGCTAATAATGTTGAATATGTAGCTCGCTGCAGAAGAGTACTTTGGTGATGCTTTTCCTCCTCCCTGGGTGCATTTCTTGCCTCAGCATAAGACCCCCTCAGGTCTGGGTGCCTTCAAAATGGCTTCACTAGAAGAAATCAACACTCCTAATTGCAAATATCTTGCATTCAAAACAGATTGTGACTCACAACTTGATTGTCCCTCTTGCATTATCATCTGAGTTGATTGTGAGTGAGCTTCAAGTCCGAGATATCATTCTTGCATTTTGAGCAAGTTATGGAAATGTATGTCAAATCCTTGTACATATCTGGGGACCTCCTAAGTCCAAATCTTCCCCAGGTATGTATGTATGTATCAATCAATCAATCAATCAGCCACTCCCTGCCCACCCCAACAATACCTGCACTGCAAATTCCCCTGCTTTCAACTGCCTGAATTTCTCTTCCGAGGTTCAATGGATTTACAGTAAGTAGTGTGGTAACCCACAAATGGGTGCCAGGAGAGCAAACTCACCAGAACTTTCATTCACTTCATGCCTTCCAAGAAACCCATTCAGCCCTGTGGCAGGCTTTTGAAGTTCAAAGTGACCTTGCTTGATTGCATGCTGCTTCTGAACTGACACTAATGCCTTCATCTCTTGATTCCCATTTGCCATCTCTGGAGTCTAGTGGTTGGCTAATAAGGAGAATCTGGAGCCTTGGGAGAAAAACCAAACCAAACCAAAGGAAAAGGAAGTCCCCAAGAAAGAATCTTAAACCTATACAAGCCTAGCAAAGAAAATACCCTGCACGTATTATATAAGAAAGGAAGGGATGGAAAGGTCCCGCAAGAAGTACAATGCAAATAAAAGCCCCAGAAAACAGGCAATGGGTGTTTTTTATTAAAACATAATAATAATAAACTCCCTTTTTAGTTTATGGGTTTTATTAGTGTATTTGTGGTGTCCTGATTGTTATGTTCTTTTGTGTAGGCAATTTTCTTGAAAGGGTTTTGAGTATTTGTATTGCAAAACTAGATACTTAGACACTTGCAATGAATGATAGCTTGTTTGAGAATTTGATGATTTTGAAATGGTGTAATGTATTTCAATGTTGCATTTTGGGTTTAATAGGGTTTAATAGGTTTTTGACTGAATGATGGTTGTCATTATATTGTTGGTGTGATTGATGGGTCTACATAGTGATATTTCAAAACATAATCAACTAAATGAAAAAGAAAAAATAAAAAGGGAAAGAATGCATACCTTGAACTCAACGTTACTCAATTGCAAGAGACAACAAAGCTTAACACAACTTCCATAGGGAATAGGAAGCTTCACAATGCTTACAATCTCATGAGTTGACATTTTTTAACACACACAAAAAGAAAGGATACAACAACAAAAAAGCTTACAAAGAAAAAATACAATGCAAAAATTTCAAAACACAAAAAAATGCTAAAATTTCAATGGCACAAAATTAAGGTTGCAAAGTGGGAAGAGTGAAGCACAATGAAGTTTATGTGTCAAAGTCATCAATTCATAGAACATGAATGATGACAATAATTTTAGAAAAGCTCAATTGTAGATTGCAAAAGGAATTCAAATCATAAAACATTGAGTTCCCATAGTAGTAACAATGATGACTTCATTGAAGAGTAAAAACCAAGTGCAAAATTGCTTTACAACACCTTAAAAAGCATGAGGGCAAGGAAAAGATAAGAGGTTGGAAAAAGAAATGTGAGACATGATTGGAGATGCTCAAGAAGTGAGAAGAGACAATAAAAGCTTAAAAATCTTGGCAATGAAGAGTTAACCTAAAAACAAAAAAAAAAAGAACAAAAAGCTAACTAACAAAGAAACCTACGTGTGAATGTTCATGATTGTGCAAAATCATGAAACTACATGATTATAGAGAAATGCACATGGGTGTGAGTACTTCGTTGTTTCTGAGCAAAATCTAAAGCCATTTTCCTTCACACTTTTTTTCAACCATTAATGGATGGTGATGTTTGTGATTTCAAGTGACATAAACTAGATTAAGCTAACTTTAAATAGGTGTGAAACTTACTTAAGTATGCTAACTCCATGTAAAACTTAGTCCCCATTTATGCAATTGTCAAACAAATAACACACCCAAATTTGCCTAGTCATTCTCATTATTTTACTAATGATGCCAAAAGCCCCAAATTTACCACCAAAATTAGTTAACTCACATGAACTCCACACACCAAGAAATATACACATCTGAAAATTTGTAATTTTGGGACTTTGTTGGACAAAGCAAACAAACTTACCCTCATGAAAAAAAAAAAAACTTTTATTAGACAATAAAGAGTTTGAACTTTGGAAATCTTTATTGAGAAAAGAGCTCTCATGAGGTACATGGTAAAAAACTAGAGCTACCCAAAATGAAGTGAAAAGCCTTGAGTTGTGGCAAAGTCCCTACAAGCAGCCCTAATTATTGCAATTGACGTCAATACTAAGGACATAGGTATTACAAGGGCTACTCCCTAAGACATTATTAACCATTTTGGGTCTCTCTAGAACAGCCATGCACACACTAATTCTTTCAACTAAATAAGAGCTCCTTGAAACAAATAAATATACAAATGAGAGTAAACTGAAGGGCAGTCCATCAGAACCACAACTATACACCAAAAAAGCTCCAACCATATATATGAGTTTGTATATGGTGGAACTTGTGTAAAGAATTGCAGTTGGAGAATTATTATCTTTAGGAAAAAAAACCTGCCAAATTGCTTGTTGGCATGAAAATTAAAACATAATTATCACTGTTTAAATAATTGCTCAATTCAAATCACCCATTTATTATCAATCAATCACATATTTGCTGGATGTAAAAAATTGAATTCCCAAAATAATTAAACCCCCAGAATAATCTTATTTCCCAAAAAGAATTAATGCCCCAAATTAGTCTTATTTCCCAAAAGGATTAACTCCCCAATTAGTCTTATTTCCCAAAAGGATTAACTCCCCAATTAGTCTTATTTCCCACCAGTGAAAGTAAATTTTATGAACAGTAAACTTTTGGCACTTGGGACCGCTGAAGAGATTTCAGCGCGAGAGAGAGAGAGAGAGCGAGAGACCGAGCAGGCGAGCGTGCGCGAGATTGAGCGAAAGAGCGAGAGCGAGGAGATCGGGAGATTGAGCGAGGGAGCAAGCGAAAGACTCTGCGAGAGAGAAAGAGAGAGATTTGAGTTTAGGGTTTGATGATCTGAAGAGATTTGGGAGTGGAAGAGATTTGTGGTTTGTACATTGATCTGAAGCTGATGGGTTTTTCTTGCAATGTTGGGGCTGGATTTGATCCGGAGTAGTTTTGATGTCGATCTGCTGCATCGAGAGACACATGTTTTGTTGCTGCAGTGTATCATCAGCCAATATGTATCCAAGAAGAGGGACTTGGAACACCATCGTTGATTGCTGTAAGCAAATACCAGCCGGAAGGAGCGAGAACTGCACTGGGAGGAGCAGTAACAGTTGTCACGAAGTTCTGTCTGCCACCAGCTGCAACGGGTGCACTTGTTGCGAGCACTAGCATCCTTTGGTTCATCGAGTACGTGTGTGTAGTGAAAGGAGGTGCATACAGATGGAAGACAACGCCGTCGGGTGCTCCAGGAATCGCCAGTGTGACCTTGAAATCCACTCCATAGCCTGGTGCCTCATTGTCGATAGCAACAATCCCCGGTCGACGGGCATCGTGTGCAGCATTGAGGTAGTAAGGATTGTATCTCTCGATCCGCAGTTCAGTAGGGTAAAGAGAGCCGGTGAAAGTGTATCCGAAATTAGGGTTGCTGCCGCCGACGAGAACCGAGCCGTCAGGCATTACATTTGCGGTAGAATGGTAGAGACGAGGGATATTGGTCGCTGTCATCACTTGGAAACGGTCGAAGACGGGGTTGTAAAGAACAGGGGCAAGATTCGGCTCCCTCGCAACTCCCCAGCCTGCAGTTCCTTGCCTTGCTCCGTTGATGATGAGAACCTCGCCTGTGGGCAGAATCAGCATGTCTCCCATCACTCTTGCTGATGGCATCACCGAGATCGCCCATTGAGGATTCGGATCTGTGATAACCAATCTTCCACAAGTGTCTAGCGCACCCACAAACACTCCTCGGTTTACGTCTTGAAAAGAGCCTGGAGGTGCTCCTCCGCAGATCATGACCTCGGCCGTCCTGTACCTGTAATTCACAGCAACAGTGCATCCCACAAGTTCTCTTAATAAGCAAGCAATCAAGCTGCAGGCGCGGTTTTCTTCGACAGGGAAGAAGTCTACGAGACTTCATAAAGAAATCAGGAAACAATTGCGAAGAAGCTGTACCAGTAACCACAGGAGTACGCGCAGCAGAAGCGATCGAGCTTACCCATTTGCAGCATTGATAGGGAGCAGGACAGAGGATCCGGAAGATGGGTAGTTGCGAGGTCCGCCGTTGAGGGTGGGGAACCGCTTCACGACTTCGCCCGTGCCGTAGTTGAGAAGAATGGAGTCTTGATTGGCAAACACGAAGAGGTTGCCATCGGGGCTGAGATGTGTAAACGGGTACAGGTTGTTCTCGGCGCCGGGGTCATTAGTCTCTTCCAGGAACGGGAACCGGATGGCACCAGCCTCGCCTCCGCCCCGTTTCGGGACGAATTCGTAGTTGAACTGGCGGCGACCTCCCACAATAATCACTCGCTGATCCGGCAGAATTTGATCGGACGCATACCATCTTGGGACTGCAAGCGTATTGGGAAACTCGCGCCAGTCGTTGTTGCCATCAGACCCGATGGTACGCATGGTGGTACCTCCGTCGTGCCATCCTCCGGTCTGGGTCAGAATCCCATCAGCTTGCCATGCACCTGAGGAGCACCATGTGTCAGTGAGGACTGTGAGAGGTCTGATCCTGTTTGTGGCCAGGTCCAGTTCGATGGAATGCGCCCAGCAGTCTACTTGCAGGGCTAAGTCTTGTGGGTCGCGCCGACAGAAGCCATTGGCAAGCTTGATCTCAGAGGGACCGTAGTCGGTACGGTCGAACATGATCACCTTGTTGGTATGCGCTAGCGTCATATGCATCGCCGAAACACCGGCGTTCTCAATCAGAAGCTCCCATGAATCAGCAGCTACTCCCATCGAGACTTGTAGCACATTGTCAGCACTGCTCAGCAAGGCGAGCACGCACACGAATATCATCATCCCAGTTCTGCCTCCTCCTCGCCACCATCTTCCTCCCATTTTGCCTTTTCACCAGTCCGGATCAACTGGAGGTCCAGGAACCACCGAACGTCAATTCCTTGATCGTCTTCACTCTCCTTCCCAGGATAGCTAAATTTCCACACCAGTCCTGCAGGTCGAGTATCTCTCTCCCTCTCTCCCTCTCTCTCTCGACAGTGAGAACTAAAACTAGCCTGGCTCTGAAGCTTAAGTTATCAATTCACCGTTGGAAATCACCAAGTACTTGGAACTCAATGCGAGTAGAAATTATCTCTAGATTCAACAAACCACTCGACAACTGGTGACAACTTCTTCGCTCTCGGGATCGATGGATTGATTTCTTGAGTGTCAGAATTCTTTTCTTCTTGAGCGTTCAGCGAGAATCACAGCCCTGCGCGACTGTCAATGTCCTCCTGCTATAACCAGAAACGTACGCAGCTATATATAATAACAAAGTGCTGCAGAGTGAATCTTGCTTTTGGAAATTAGCTAAATCATATGAGTAGACAAACCCCCCCCCTCCCCCCCACCCCTCCAAAAAAACAATAAACAAAAAAAAGGCGTATACGATGATGATGATGATGATGATGATGAGGGGTTTTAAATTTTCAGTTAAAAAATTTAGCAAAATTATGGAATTTACACCGGGAAAAATGAATTCCCAAATTTTTTGGTTGAAAATTTAGGAACAAAATTTGTTGAAAAATTAGTTTAATTTTGTGATTATCATTGTTTTTTAAATGGCGAATTTTCGAAAATTCAGGGTTTTTTTTTAAAAAACATTTTTTTCAAATATTCTCCCTTTTGTCAAAAAAAAAAAAAAAACC
>Ga0116227_10003162_pt1 | contig 36858 bp, 24 predicted proteins | sample S1TSphgellanicum_FD_89693 | JGI IMG/M metagenome (GOLD analysis project Ga0116227, IMG submission 89693) | Host-associated microbial communities from peat moss isolated from Minnesota, USA - S1T2_Fb - Sphagnum magellanicum MG | ecosystem: Host-associated > Plants > Peat moss > Unclassified...
GGGGGGGGGGGGGGGGGGGGGGGGGGGGGGGAAGGTTTTTATATCCGCCTCTGGTGCGGTGGGAAAGGGATGCGATCCGACCGTCATTCCTACCCTTCGAACGGTTGTAATGCTTTGTGGAGACAGTTTATACACGGAAACCGTGGTGGTCCAACCCCCGTCACAGACTGACATCGATCGCCTGCTGCTTCACCGGCCTTTCCCTCCCCCACCCCCCAAAACCCTCGTCAGACAGATAGACAAACGTAGTGAATTAATATTTATAATTTATTTAGCCCATTCCCAAGTGAAAAGGCATGGAAAGGTGTCTTTTCATATTTATGTTTTTTTTAAGTTTTTTTTTTCCAACACCATATTCACAAGAAGACTTTGAATACATTTTCTAGCAATTTGCATCCCATTTGATTTTTATTGAATTTGAATCCAATTGTTAAATTCAAATTGAATTTATTTGAATTCAAATTCCATTCAATATATTGAATGGAAAATTTCCATTGAATTTTTTATTTTTAAACAATAGGAAGCACCAAGAGGTCAAAGGTTCAAGGTGTTGTATACAATGTCATGGGACACTAAGAAACACATAGGGGTTGAAAATATTTTATATTTTATATATTTTTCAAACCAAGGGTTGTTGGGAAGTGTGGTAGGAAGGACATTGGGGGCTGTTGGAAAGGTTCCAAAATTTTGTTTTTGAGGCAACAAAGGCTACCCAAAAAGACATAATGGATGTTAGAAATATTAATGTTTTAGTAGGTGAAAATTAAATCTCATATTCTAGAATCAATGGAAGTGGAAATGATTTCATGGACAATCTATATGATCGTGTATTATTAATGTTTGGTAACTAATTATTTCAAAAATAACTTATTGAAATAACTTTTAAATATACTAATATTTTGACCTTATGTCAATTTATCATCATTGGTAGTGCAAAGCAACATGAAGCCCAAGTATTAAATATGTTTATAAATAGTCAACATCATATGTTGACCATATGTACATATAATGATTTTTTAAATCAATAGCATATTTTTAAAACTCGAATTAATATTAAGTAAAATATTCAAAAAATTAAAAATGCATTTAAATAAAAAATGTTATGTGGCAATTTTCTACTTTTATTAATTTTTAGTGAATTTGCTTGTCCATACCAACCCATCTTGATCATTAAGAGATGTGGTGAATTCATTAGATTTTTAATTTAATGAATTACTCATGATTCCATTTAAATGATTTAGTGAACTAGGGACACATCCATACTAGTGAAGGGTTTTATTTGGTTATGTTCTATACCAAGGACCCATTTCATCCATGTTATAAACATCTTTTGATTTATAGCTTGACCAAAAAAATTAGGAGTTGATTCAAAACCTACGAAACTCCATATCAAAAAAATCTCAATTTTCACCATGTAAATAAAGTCTATCCACGTGAAGGCAAAAGTGAAAGATTAGCAAAGGCAAAAGATTGGTGATGGTACAAAAACCTATATGGATGGAAGTATGATTTGGTTGATTCACAAGGAACACCTTAATGAATGGTAAACGTAATCAAAATGGCCATTCCTGAAACATTTTGTAAAGGAAATGATTAAGAATATATATATATATATATATATATATATATATATATATCATTGAATTCTTTAATTTTATACAACATGGTTAATGTGTTCGCCTAAAAAATCTAATGAAATCCCTTTTTAAAACGTTTCTTATATTTCTTAAAATTTAATGTGATGTTTCTTGTGGGTCTACCCAATCATACTTCCACCCATTTCTAATCACATCATTGAAAACAAGAGAAGAATAATGGTGTTAAAAATTTGAAGTTTTATTCAATAGAAAATTTCCGTAAAAGGTACCTAGTAATTTCATATGCTTTTTAAAAAATTTCCAACTAACCACTTGAGATTTTGTAACTTTTATACTTCTTAGCCTTGTTCTATTCATTTACAAATTGTACCAAAAATGTTTTTCGAAGGGTTGTGGCTTTTTTTTAATAACATTTCATTTATAAGGGTCCCATCTTTAAAACATATCTATTCACATAACAAATTATTAAATAATAATAATTTCAAGTTAATTCAAGTGCACATTGACAATATTCCCTCATTAAATAATTTTAACTAAGGGCTTTCAACACCACTCAAATGTTATAAATAAAACCAAAAAATATAAACATTGTGCATTTCTCCCAAATAATGTTTGACAAAATCATGGGGATTAATGATGTGATTTATTTATGCAACATTGCTTAGGATGAATGACAAAACGACCTAATTCACAAAATAATCTCGAAGACATGTGATAATGTATCACAAGAAACAAACAATGATTAATCATTTTTGCTTAAACGTGTCATTTGAGCCATGTCCAAAATTAAATCGTTGTCATCCATAAATAATGGTTTTTCTCAAATTTGTGAGTACATTAGGTGGGTTGACAATTATGCACAAAAGATTTAACCAAACTTGATTAAAACTTTTCACTCCTCCATGATGTAGGTCACAAAATTCGAACAATTTAGACATGTGCATAATCAAAAGCTAGGCTTGAGAAAAAAAAATTACCTACTTGAACCATGCTAGTAGAGTAGCTTCAAGCTTATGGAATTTTGCTCCTTAACTCTATTCACAATTTTGGAAGTTTCATTAGTGATTTGACCTAATTTTTCAAAATCCTTTGGCACTTGGAGAACTTGTGTTCCTTTTCACTTGTTTATTGAACTTCAAAATTGAATTCATCAACAATTGTGTTATAGGTCCATGAAGCATGAACTTTATGAATGGAGATTAACTCCTCTTGAATTGTCAAATTGGTTTGTTTCCTTTTGTTATTTGTTTCCATTTTGAAAAACCATTAATATACCACATGGCAAAAACATAATCATGGGAAAAAGGAGCAATCACTAGTCAATGAAGGGCAACAAATCCAATGCAATAATTGACCTGAGAGAGGCATAAGGAACTTGAACATGATAGTACCATGATATCTATATTTCTAGAACTAGGGCCATGCTTACATGGGGTTTTAGCAAAAAAAATTCTTAATGCTCCTCAAGCAAGTGTATGTAAGATTTTTATTGGCATTCCTTAGAAACTAGTGTGAACCCTGTGCATAATGCACAAGTGTGTTATTTCAACAATGTTAACTGTCCGTGGCCACTGTTTGTCCAGAGTCACTGTCACAGACAGACGTAGTGAATTTATATATAAGATGATTGAAATTCAAGGTCCCAAATAAAACCTTTGCACCAAAAAGGGCCCCAAAAAAGAAAAAGAAAAAAAAAAGAGGTTTTGTATGATGACATTGAAAAACAATGCAAAAACATAGCCAAAAAGTTGCAAAAATACAGACAATTAACAAACCCTAAATTTGAAAAACAAATGGAGAAGATGCACTACAACATACTTCATAATTTGGTGAACAGAGACTGTAAATTTCTTATTTAATAATATGGCGTGCCATGGCGATGGTCGTCTCCAGATTGCATTGCAGAGTTGGGAGCTGCAGATCCGCTGGCGGTAATCTCAGGAAGGAAGGAAGGAAGGAAGCCTCGTAGTTGTCGTAGAGTGCAAGGCATTGAACCGATTGTTTTCTTGCATGTGTTTTTTTTCCTTCCCTCTGATGGTGTAATTGTGTAACGCCATCGTTGGAGTTTTTTTGGTGGATTCTAGAGAGCGTTAGATCTCCTGTCACACATCCGTAGATTGTAGGTTTTGAGACAGAAAGGGAGCCGGACAGTTTGGATTGTCGGTTTTGAGAAGGAAAGAAGGGAGCCGAAAAGCTTAGATCGTCGGTTTTCGGAAGGAGCTGGGGTTAATTGGATTGTTTTGAGGTAATGTGAGTAGTACCTGGGGTTTGTTTTTTTGTCGTAGTATGGGCTTGGATACAAGCGGAGCTCGGTTTGAGGAGACGATGGCATCGGAGGCTGGTAATAGCACTAGTCCTGCAGGAAGATTGGTGGAATTTTGCCTCAGATCTGCTTGCCGTGATAAGCACAGTGTCGCGATATGGCGTCGACAACGGAGAACCCTGGCGAGACTTCCATCTCAGCTGGCGGAGCCTCTCTTCCATCGTCTGTTGCATTCGCATCTCCTCACGCCACCTCTACTCGAGTATGCAACTTTTGGTTTTGATTACTCCATCCTTTTTTATCTTTGAATTTGAAGCTAAAGAATTTTTGCAGATGGAAATGGAAGCAGTCGTTTTTCGTCTTGTATTTCACAAAGTGCATGTCTAGGGATGTGGCTCTCAAGTCCTCCAAAGCAGCCAATCACATTCATCGCAGTGATGACTTGAACGCACACACAATTGCAGGGTGGCGAAGAGCCCCGACCAGATGTGTTACTGCTATTGGCTTGTTATAGCCGCTGTCTATTTTCTTGGAACAATGAAGGAAGGGTCCAATTGTGTATGATCTCCATACATTCAAAGGATCATGTTTATGGTTTTTGCTTCCTTGCTTCTGGAATTGATGTGTGCAGGCTATTTCAACATAGTATTGAAGAAGCGGATCTGAGCGGGGAACTGAGTGTTGATGCAGAATGGATGGCATACATGGGAGGTTTCCACCACCTGCGCATTCTTCGTGCCACTGACTGCAGATCTCTGACTAATAATGCCCTTTGGCACCTTGTAGGTGTGATTTCTCTCCTTTGCTTTACAATAACAATGCATGGAAATAAGCGAGGGTTGTATTTGATCCAGGCTATCCTGCAAAGTGGAATTCCTGGTATTGGTTGGTCAATACACATTTGTAGGAACACATAGTGCTCTGGAGCTAGATCAACGTATTGCTGTCCACTTGGTGGTGACCTACTCTGCAGGTGGGTGGTTCATAGGCTCAAGGACCAACGGACTGCTGTGTTCCATAAGCTGATCAGAATTCTGAGTTTAGTAATGCGAATTCAGGTCTAACAAGCATAGAGGAGCTGGAATTAACTCGCTGCAAAAAGCTGAGTGATGAGGGTGTGTGTCACATTGTCTCACTGACCCAATTGAAGAAGCTTGGACTGGCTGAAACTGGCATTGGCACAAAGGGATTAGCGATGTTGCCAGTCCTCACAGCTCTCAATTACCTTGATTTGGGGGGCTGTCCTGTGACTGATGCCCATCTGTACTCTCTCCAGGTGAGGCTATCTTTTGTGTGCAATTCATTGCCTCAACAAGTTCAAGCATCTGTAGCAGGCATATGGAACAATCAACACAGTAGTCAATAGAAAAGCTCTGTGGTAGACTCCTATGAATGTGAAAGCAGTTCACTATCCTGTTGGGAAATCCATTTTTCATCAGTGTATTGATCCATTTCTGTTCCCATAGTCACCTAGACAACTGAGTTTTGAGTATGATACATCACACTTGGAATTCTAAGTGCTGGTCTCCTCAATCCTTTCATGGAGTAACCAGCACATGGCACTAAACAATGCTTTCTGATGTGGGTTTAAATTGCAGGCACTGGAGCAATTGGTACACATTGACCTCTGGGGTAGCAAGGTGTCCAATGCTGGTGCCGTTCATCTGAAGTCTTTCAAGTCATTGCAAATGTTGAATCTTGCCTTGACCAGTGTCACAGTCATCCCCCCACTAAGGTCACTCATATGTTTGAACCTTAGCAACTGTAGGATTGAGTCAATTTTCAAGGGTTGGGAAGAATCTGAGGTTCCTCTGAAAGAATTGTACCTCTCAGGAGCAGTGCTACTGTCAAGAGATGCAATTGTCAGCATTGGAACCACAAGAGTAACACTGTTGAACCTTTCTGAATCGAACTCCACAGGTGTGGATGGGCTCCTACTTATGCAAGAGCTATCCATGCTGGACCTCACCTCAACAAGGTTTTTTAATGATAGTGTCATGCATAGATTTGCTGGATTTGGGGGAAATCTCAGATGGCTCAGTCTGAGCAGGACAAATGTGGGATCCAAAGGTGTTGGGGCACTAGTGGGACATGTGCGACAGCTGGAGCAGCTCTCCCTCAGCTACACTTCTGTTGATGACCACGTCTTTGCACTCCTAGCTCTCATGCCTTCACTACAGAGTGTTAACCTCAGCAGCACCAAAGTGGAAGGTAAGGAAGAAACCAAAAGTTGCAGATTAAGATGCTGGGCTTCATGACATGGCTGAAAATGTAATAAGTGTATGTGGAGCAAAGAAGGGGCTCAATCTGGTGCTGAGAGGCCTTTGTAAGGAGAATTCACTAGATCAATGTTGGGCATCAATGTAGTGGTCCTGATTGTATCCAGGTTGTCAATTGTTTTATAAGCAAACTGATGAGCTAGAGTCCCAATTTAGGTCATTTCTGATGGCTGTAGCTTGTGGTGGCAGGGACTTTAGAAGTAGGTGCTGGAAAACAAACTTCAGTGCTTTCACACCTTCACCAACTTCCATCTCTGAAGAGGCTTGACTTACGAGACACAGGTATCCAAGACAGGAGCTGCATGGAGCTTGCAGCTCTGAAACAGATCACACACCTTTACCTCCGAAGTGATTTCTTGTCAGATGCATGTCTCCAGGCCTTGTCATCCTGCCCTAGCCTTTTGTGCTTGGGAATCCAAGGTGCAGTGGTGTCAGACACAGGTTTGCAGGAGTTCAGCCCTCCTTGCCTTTTGCAAGAGCTTGATCTCTCTGATTGTTGGCTTCTATCAGAAGATGCAGTTCTGAACTTTTGTGAAGCCTACCCAAGTATAATGCTTTGGAATGAGCGAAACCTTGTAAATATCAGCAAGTTGCCCAAAATTCAAACTCCTAGTAAGGAGTTTGCAGATGTGGTGAGTGGAGAGAAGGCTACTAGTTTTACCCGGGAAATGCAAAAGGCAAGGATACAGTCCAGGAAGGGCTCCAGTGGGCCTTTGAAAAAGGAACTTCCCAAGGCAAGAAAGACCACATCCACCAGTGGGACTGCTGGTGGCAGTAGCAGATCTGCAATTGTACTTGGTAAGTATGCAACTGACGTGCATATCTGGGTCACCTGCAGCTCTGGTCTGAGTACCTGTCACACTGTCAGCAATTCCATCTTTAGATTTCTGCATTCATAAAGGATGCACAGTCTAAATCTCACCAGAGTAGTTCACAGTCAATGGTTCAAGTCTTCTGCTGCAGGAAATCATCACATGAGTCTGTGGTTGTATGTTGTATCAGAGTAAGTTCATGGTCTTTGAAGGAATTTGTGTGTGAAGAACTTCTCTACTCAATGAACTGCTGCTATACCACCTTTACTTGGATCCCCCCAGGATTGTAGACACAATGGGTACTAGACAGAAAAAGAACCTTGTTACTTCTTAGAGGAGGAAAATTTCCAAGCAGTGGGTTGGTCATTTCTCATTCTTGTTCCTTCTTGTTGGTCTCAGAACTGAGAGTGAAAGTCCCAAGTCTAATAATGAGAATTTCCAGTTTGAATGGATGGGCCTGTTCTTTTCTCTGTGGCAGATGAGCGGTTAAGGTACACTATGAAGGAGCTTTACCATCTGCAACATGAACCTGCATCAAGTCTGTCCATCTCAGAAATGGGAATTGAATCCATGCTTGAAATTTTTGCGAGGGATTCTGTGTGAGTTGTGATCTGTACATGTGAATAAGATGTGAACACTGTGGAGCATTCCATCCTGGCATTAATCAAAACTCTTCCCCATCACTAGCTCAGTTGCAGAAATGCCTTTTATAAACATTATGGATGGATCTGCAGAAACATTCTGAGTGCCCTATACAACAGCTTACAAATGAGGGACTGTCTCCTGCCTTCTTGTTGTATTTGTTAGAAAAGCTCACCTGTCTTCTGATATTGCCCAGCCATGACATTTCTTGCAGGCCTCAGATTCCATGATAAGAATATCCAACTGTATGGTCCCTGGTGCCATCTCTACTTCTAATCATTGAGGGTTGCATCAACTACTGAGCCAGGGTGCACTCCTGTGTCTTCCCAAGTCTTGGAATCAGGTTACCTTGCTTTCACCTACAACCCAAATCCAAATCTAAAGACATGGTCTAGGCACAAAATAGATACAAGGATTCCAGATCATGAATAATGTGCAAGGATGGTCCTCTGAGGGATATGCAAATGTTGAGCTGTGCACAGCAAAGTATAATCCACCAGCAAATCCTGCATGATGCCAAATCCAGGTCTAACATGCTGGATGCTGTTCACCATGTGACATCTCTGATAAGATGAGGTTCATATAAGATTATCTTTTTATAATTCAAGTCATGGACCAAATGTTCCACCTTAAGAGAAGTTTGCTTTTACAAATATTCTTTGAGAAGTTGCTCAATCATACTTGAGAAGCAGGCTCTATCATTTTAAGTTAAGTTTCCTATTGGTGTGGGCAGTTGAACCTGTTTGTGAATGGGGTGTCTCTCTAAGGCCTGTGGGTAAAGCTCACTAACCCTATGCATGATGAGGGTGCAGGTAAATTCTGCTGCTACAAACAGGTCTTTTCTTCAATTGAGCAAGTGTTGTCTGTCAATTGCTGGTACCACTCATTCTCCTTCTGCATCAAGAAAAATGCCTCTGCACAACAATACCCAAAACCACCTTAAGAGTAAGGAAAACAGCAGATTTGACAAAGTGCAGATATAAACCAAAGTTTTGATTGATCTTTCCTATAAGAAATGATTTCTCTAAAATATATGACTTCAAAGCCTCAGATGAGATGGTTGCTAGCAACACCCTCTTCTTGCTTGTGGAGTACATAATGACCTCACAGGTGGGCATTCTGTTTTGAGAAGTGGCCCTGGGCAGGACAGGCCCATACAGTAGGAAATTGTGTTTCATGATTTCCTGCCATGCTGGTCTGCCGTGATCACTATGCAAGGCATTGGCAGCATGGCATTACACCCCAGACCTCAGGCTCGGTCTTCAGTTCACAATGTGCAATGCCCTGTGGTGAGGGTATTACTCTACACAAAACTCCAAAAAGAGCCCTAGGAAGGATTCCTTCATATATTGCATTCTAGTTTCTAGGGCTATAGATGTCAGTTAAAAACAGTAGAATAAAAGCCATCAATCATATGTAGACAAATTGCACTTGATTGAGAGGTCTCTCCATGTTGAGAGACTGAGGTCTTGCCATGCCCAACAAACAAATTTCCACCACCATTCAAACCTGAAAGTGATTTCAAACAACCTTTAACCTTTGCACAAACACCATAGGTGTGAACATGTCTAAACATGCTCTGAAATTTTTGGTATGAATGTTACCCTTTGAGGTAACACCTGACAGCATTTAAGATGCACACATGATGCAAATCATCATGCTATTTGCAACCCAATAGGGGTTGGTGGGTCCCACCAGCCCAACTTCCTTGCACCCTTGTGCCCTTGCACCTCAATGGTGTGGGCCATATCACACATGAGCAAACCACTAGGTTCCAAAGTGTAGCTTTAGTTGTAGTGAAAACATAAAAAAACTGCACAATGGTTTGGGTCATGTCATGCATGTGAAGAAACCATTAGGCTCCAATGTGTGGCTTTAGTTGTAATGACATAAAAGCACTTGCACAAGGTAAACCCATGCATTCAACTAATGACCACAAGGGTTTATAAGCTATCACCTTTAGGCTTGTTGGCTTTTTTTTCCTGCAGGAAATTAGAGCTTATGGGATGAGAGGGGAGTTGTGAACTTGAGAAAGGGGTGGCCATGTGGAGCAAGAATTTTCATTGTGAGTGCATTTTTCTTAGTGTATTTTTTCCCCTTGGGTTTGAAGTACAAGTTTTCTTTTTTTGTTAATTTTTCTTTTTCAAGCACATTCTGAATGACCATGGATTCCTCTTTCCATAGGACAAGTGTGCTTGTATGGATGCTTTTAACCACAATACTAGGTAAGTATGTTATTTTTAAATTAAAGGCTTGGCTTGTGCTGGATTTTATAATTGGCTTTCCATGGGGTTTTCTTTCATATCTTTGTTGTGGTTGATTGTGTCAAAGAAAAATCATGCACCAAGACATGTTTTGGGTGGAACCTAGGCAAGAGACACATTGAAATTATGTTGAGTGTATTATGTAGGGAGAACAAGAAAGGAGGGGCACCACTAGAAGTATATGAAGTTTTATAGAACGAATCTTAAAGCTTTTGACAACTTGGTTCAAATGTTGATGAGTAATCACTATGACATGTATTATAACAATTGTAATTAATGTTTGGTATTTTAAGTTTTTAGTGTCAAAAGTTGTATTGATGTTGCAAGTTTAAAATATTTTTACATGATCTCGTTTTTTATGTATTGTGGAAACATGTGAAATAATTTGGATTAAATTTAATAAGTATATGGTATTCAAAAGTGCACATAAATTTGAATTGTTTTCAAACTGACATAATCATAGTTGGTTAATGTTACCACATTTACACCTTAGCACCTTATTTAAAGTTGGAGTGTGTGAATCAAGTTCTACCCCAATTGGAAATTAGGAAAATTATGACATTAGTGGTTTATACAAGTATGCATGATATTATAACCCCAAAATGAATTTCTAGTGGTACAAGTTGTAAATTAAAAAATTAGAAGGCCTAGGGGTAAAAGACAAGCAAGTATGAAGATAAATAATTCAAGTTATGGCCTATGGGCATTACCTTGAGAATCTTTGATTAGGGGCCATAAGCTTCAACTTGTATGAATAATTTAGTTAATTATTTTGGATTACAGATAGTTGAAAGTGAATGATGTGAACTTGATTAAATTTTAAAGACAAAGATTATTAATAATTGAATAACTTGTTCATAGGAAAATGATAATATGTGACATATTATAAGTGACTTGTTATGAATGAATTTGTTTAGTAAACATGGATGAATGAGGACAATAACTCATCATTTATTCCCTTAGAATATATAAGGGGTTGTGAATGCAAACTTGGGCATGTATTTTTTTTTCTCATAATTTCATGTTCCTATTTGAGTTAAGTCTTGGAATAAACCTTTTGTGCAACAACTTTACATCATTATAAACTTATGTGTTCTTTTGATTGTGAAAGTGTTCACATGATAAAATGTACATGTTTTTGGTGAGTGATCTCTGTTGAACAAAGTTTTTAAATGTGTGTGATGAACTCCCCAATGGGTGTAGCTCACGTAACGATCAAATTTTAAACACTTGTGATTCTATCCCCAAAATGTGTAATGCTTATATCTTGCATTTTTCAAAGGTTTTTTTTATGATCAGTGAATGTTGTGTGGGGATTTAGTTGAAAATTAACCCTTGTGAGCTTGAACCCTTTTTAACTATATTACTTTTTTTATCATATAACAATTTTTTATTAAAATTGTGCCTCCGTTATTAAACAATACATTGAGATAATTTTTAACATTTTCATTAATGGAAAAAAGTTATTTAACCAATGTATCAACATTCTTATGAGTGCACGATTGGAAGACATTATTAGTAGATTCAAAGAATTTATAAAATTGTCAAATGGTTTTAATGTGATTGATGTGACATGTAATCTTTTAACAAATTATTATAACCATTAAGTCAACCTTGTAACAATTGATTTTTTTTCAAAAAAAACTGTTCAATTATTTTGTAAATGGTTGCATTCTTTATTTCATTAAAAATTTCACATATTTTATGTACATGTATTTTTAAAAGAATTGAAAATCATTACAAGACAAGAACAATAAAAGGTATGACAATGTAATGAATTTTAAAAATGTGTTGATAAATAATGCTTTTGGAATTTTGAAAAAATGTGACAAATGTAGTAATGCAATTTAACTCCACATTAGATAAAACCAAAAAAATTAAAAAATGATGTTGGTTACATAACTATTGTGAATAGTGGAATTAATTGGAAATCAAACAATTCATAGGGATCCATTTGTGAAATTTGATAATATGGGGTTCATTGTTAAAAAGGAGAAATGTGTAAAAACTTAATGAAAGATAAATCATTTGAAAAATGGACCATTGAACACCCAATTGGTCAATAATGTCCAAGAAAATTATTCTTTGTTTCAATTATAAATAAATATCAAACTTAATTAAATGTTGAAAAAATCAAATTAATAAAAAAATCAAATTGAAATTAATTTATGGTGAAAATAATCATTAAGGTGGACCAAAAATGAAATTTCATAATTTTTTTTGAGAAATTTATTTCCTTGGAAAAAAAAATTTAGAGGTTAAAAAAAACCAAAACCTATGTGTGTGAAAATTAAATAAGAAAAGCAACAAAATGTTTGATTGAAAAGTCTCCAAATGCTTACAACTCCTTCTCTATGTAAATGTCCGTTGACTAGTTCCTTCATAAATTATGTGTACTTATATGTAAACACAACCAATTTTTTAAAATGATGTTTTAAGAGTTTGTTCAAGATTTCACACACAAGTGTAAAAATGATATTTCTTACCTGCCCACCATTTGATTGTTTTGAAAAAATCAATAATTGAACATAACCATATTTGAATTTTTTTTTTTTCTTTTGAACAATGCTTCCATTTTTGCATAAAGTGACAATTTGCTATAAATCCATCAAAACATCTTTATAAGGAATAAAACAATGAAATATGATAGTCATAATTTGTCCCTTGTGAATAAACACAAAAAAATTATGTGATCTTTCAAAGACCGTTGACAAATGTTTGACTTTTTTTTTCCATTAAATTTTTTTAATGTTTTATCCCCAAGCTTAACAACCTTGCTTATGAATGAGGATTGTCATAGCCTGAAAATTAGAGGTGCCACAAAATCTAAGTGCTTTTTGTTTCTCCTTAATGCAATGTCTCATTCAATTGTGTAATCTTAAAACATGTCCCAATTTGTAAGCTTCTGAATGTAAACTAAAGTTTTTCACAAAAATTATGACATTTCAAAATAATCTCATCTAAAAATAATCTAATAAAAAAAACAAAAAGAAAAAAAACTTATCATCCTCAAGGTTGCTTCAATGTTAAACTTTTGTCAAAAATCAAAACAACTTCATTGTCATAGATGGGCACAATGTCTAATGAAACATTTGAACATAAAATGGTGTTAATCGGAATTTTTTGTGAACCAATATTTTAACCGGTAATAACTAAACTGATGACACCTATTAAAGTAGTAATAACAATATAACAAGTAATAATTGAACCGATGACACATGTTAAGGTAGTAATGATAGTACAACATGTCTAAATAATCCAAAATAATAATTTGGAATTCAAATTTCAACTTTCAAATCAAATAATTTCTTAAAATTTAAATTAAAAAATTCAGAGTTCAAATATCAAATATCAAGGTTAGATAAAAATATTTAAAATCAAAATGTTGATTTTATATTCAATTAATTTTTTTGAATTGAAATATTAATTTTTAGATTTGAAAGTAATAATTTAAAATTCAAATCTTTATTTTTAAATCATATAAGTTTTTGGAATTTAAATTAAAAAATTCAAAATTGAAATGTCAATTTTCAGATTCAAATAAAAATATTCAAAATTACAATGTCCATTTTATAATCAATTAATTATTTTCTGAATTGAAATATTAATTTTTATCAAAAATAATAATTTAGAATTCAAATATCAAGTTTCGAATTCAAAGTTTTTTTTAAAAATTAAATTAAAATAGTAATTTTCATAATTGAAATATCAATTTTGAGATTTTAATGATTTTTATTTAAATTCAGAGAATTTTTTTAAAAATTAATTCTAAAATCAAAATATCAAATTTCAGATTTGAATAACAAATTTCAAAGTTCAAAGTTCAAATATTAATTTTGAGATTCATTTTATATATATAGTACATACATTAAAATACACCCCTATGTTATTGTAGAATACCTTTAAGATGCAACTAATTTGGTGATTATTGCAACAAATGGGACATATCAATCTAACTAATATGATGAAGTTTTCAATAGTTGCATCATAATTGTGAAAATGACCAAAATAGTTGAAATTTGATCTTGTAGTTGTATAAATCGCATGTAGTTGTAAATGGAGTGGTTACATTTTTGTTAATTTTTACTAATGTCAATTGTATGATTTCATGCATTCCTCTTAATTAATTTTTTAAAAATGTATTTTAAACATTTGATTCCTTTAGTTTACAAGACTCAAAAAGACATTAACATAATATCCAAATTATTTTTAAATATTTTTATTAATTTAAGAAAACATCATTTTATTTATTAGCATACAACAATCCACTACAATTATAATAATGTAAAATAAAATAAATTTAAAATTGTCCTTTGTAATTTTTTTAGTTAAACATTCATTTTTGGTACCCAAATCATGAATGGACCCATTTTTGTAATTTTATAAACATTTTTTAACACATTGATGTTGATTGTGACATTTTCCAATTTGGTGTTCTCAATGAAACTTTTTGGCACTTATCAATATAGTGTTTCACATGTCATATTCAAATTTATTTTTTGTAACCATGTTTAATGATGCAATATTTAATTTATTAATTTCCACCATACATATGCAAAAGAATGATTCCATAATACCTCCATAACCATAATTCTCCACCAATACAAAAGATGCAATACTTGCATTTTTTATGTTTATTTATGATTAGATTGAAGGTATACAAATTACAATACTTACATAGAGTTCACAAAACACATAATGAATTTTTCCTCCTCAAATGCAATATTTACATTGGGGTCAAAAAAGCTTATATGGATTAAAAGTATTCAAACTATAATAATTCATAGAGTTCACAAAACACACATTGGATTTTCCCTCCTCAATTGCAATACCCACATTGGGGTCACAAAAATTTATATGGATTGAAGGTATTCAAATTACAATAGCCCATAGAGTTCATAAAACATGCATTGGTTTTTCGTCATCAAATGCAATATCCACAATGGGGTCACAAAAACTATGGATTGAAGGTATTCAAACTATAATAACCCATAAACTTCACAAAATACACATTGAGTTTTTTATTAAATGTAATATCCATATTGGGGTCACAAAAATTTGCATGGATTAAAAGTATTCAAATTCCAATACTCATATAAAGTTCACAAAACACACATTAAAATTTTCCTCTTCAAATGTAATACATGTATTAGGGTTGCAAAAACTTATATGGATTGAAAGTATTCAAACTGCAATACCAGCATAAAGTTTATTAAATAGACATTATTTTTCCTCTTGAAATGCAATACATGCATAAGGGTCACAAAAGGTTTTTATACCACCTACATTTAACAAAACAAATATGATTGATGCAATTATTGCATTTTTTGAATAAAAAATTATTTAATGGGGTTTGGACTAATAGATTGCATTTTTCCTAGGCATGTGTGTGGGTATTGCATTTATTATCAAAAAGTTTTAAACCTAATGGAATCATTGTTTCTTAGATGTTAATTATTAGGTAGCTATAATAATAATTTAATACAATAACTTAATTATCTTATTTCAATAATATATTTATATTAATTTTTACAGTAATTACAATAAGAATTGATATATATAATAAGAATAATAGCTAATGTAGGTTAGTTATTAGTTACAATAATAATTTAATAAATATTATTATGATTATTTCACTTATTTATCATTTGTAATATATTTTCATAATTACTTTAACAAGTAGCATAGAAATTTAACTAATTATATCATATTATTACTATAATTAATTTAAAGGATTATTATATATACCTATTGAAAATTACTATATTTTAATATTACTACTATTAATAAAATCGGTAGCCTAATTTAACATATTATAATTAAATTATTAATTAATTAAAATTAATTTAATTTAATATATTAATATTAAATTATTACATTAGTTATTGTCAAATGACTATTTTTCTTATTGAAATGTATTATTATTATTATTAAACTAATTATTGAATACTTAGTTGACAATAACTATAACAAAAAATATAAATAAAATAACTACTTGCTATAATATTATTATTATGGTTATTGCAATTATTATAAATTATTATAAATTATTTAATTTTTAAATAATAATTAATGTGTTAATCATAAATGTACAAATAAATAATATATTAATGTTATGATATGGAATTGATTATTAATAAATGATTAATATTATAAATATTGAAATTACTATTAATTATTAATTATATTAACATTAACTATGTAATAATATTATTGATGTTGTTATTATTATTATTTTAATATCCCTTATCATTATTATGATATTTTATTATTAATTATTAAATATTATTACCTATAATATTTTATATATAGTTAATAAGTAAACCAAGCTAATATGACATATATATTAGAAACTTGTTGCATATAGTTTGCAATTAGTTTGTTCATACTTAAACTAGTGGTTCATTTGTTGTTTACAAAAAAAGGTATTACAATTTGTGATTCAATGAAAATAATTTTTTTGAGGAAGATGTGCACAGTGGTGGTAGGACATAATCACATAAACATTGGTGATGATTCAACCATACAAAAACCTATGACATATGTGTGTATAACTATCACTTTCCATGAAAAACAACGTTATGAAATGCAACACCTACATGCAAGGCCATGGAAAGCATATTTAAAATATCATTGCAATATTTGAATAGATGTTTTTTTAACTCACATTAAACATCAGGCCTAATTTAACATTACTTGCATATAATCTTCTTAATACACATTTAAGAAAAGGTCTTCTCCAACTGTAGTGCTTACATAATAAATTTTAATTTACATTGGAATTTTGTTCCAACTGCAATACTTACATTAGAGTCTTAAACCACCTTGTGTTAATTACACTACCTACATCACAAGTCCTAACCCACCTTATGTAAACCGTAATACTTGCATATATTATTCTTAACACACATTAGAAAAATTCTTCTAACTACAGTACATGCATTCCTTCTTTTTTTATGTAAATAAGGTAATTACAATACCTCCATAATCCCTTTGAATTTGCATTGCATAAATGCATCATTTACATTCGAAGCTCACAAATTCACTTATTGATAAACAATACTTACATTTAAACTTCCAAATTTTCATTGAAAATCTTCTTAATGTATACAACAATTAAAATTATTCGGTATGGTTTATGTTTTTTTAGTGATTATATATGAACTACAATGTTCACAATATATATTTTCCATTAGCTAAACTTTTATACAACATTGTGGGGTTCATGTTAACATAAAACACATCCCATACATGGTTGTCAAGTACAAAATAGTATTATTAACATTTGGTACACTATAATATTGTAAATTTTTAGTATAAATGAACAAACAAACAATTTAGAGGAATCTAATGCCTATTAGATGTACAAGTTGATATTTATTCATGGGATCTTCTCTTGTGAGCATTGTTTCATGCCAATCTTTCAACCTATGAATCAAAAACCCTAAATTACCATTTACATGATGTAATGACATCCTTGGGTGCAATTATTCATTCGCCTTTGTGAGGTGAATGTTTTGAATGTGTACCATGTTCCAAAACAATCAATGACATCTTCTTGGGTAACATCAATGGCCATGAAAATAATAACAATTTGGTGCTTGCAAAAATTCCTTCACAATGCCCACCCACATGTGCAACCTGCATATTTAATAAACAGACATCTTATTTTGTATGCCACATTGGCAAGATTTTGATTCCTTACAATCCAAGAACTATCACTTTCAAAAAATGATTGGGTTACATGGGCAAGTGGGATTAATGCCACCTTATCCACACTCATTTTCACAATATGGTCCACCACCTTGTTTTTTTATAAATCATGTCTTTTTCATTTCAGATGTGTGCATATAATGTCATGCAATTATTGTTATTAATTTCCAAACCAAGCAATTGATTTGACATCCTTTAAAACCCTTAATTTCAAATGAAACTCAACATCTTAAAGTGCCATGGTAAGATTCAATGCTTGCTTGTGTATTTTGGTTGGAATGTGGCATGCATAAAAGACCAATCATGCACAACTTCAAACACAATGCACAAATGGAATGGTAGATCAAAGTTTTGATTGAGTGAACATGTTAATACACCAATTCAAAGGGATGTGAAACTATGAAACTATGATCAAATAATGAAATAAAAAATGAACACGTACCAACTTAACCCCCAAAAAAAGTCTATGGATATATCGTTAATATACATATATTCAATAACTCTTGCACCATAGTCTAAACACTACCAAACCACCTTGTGCACCCCTACTCATCAAAGGCTTTCAAACAATAACAAGAGTATGGTAGAGAATGCTAAAAGTTATTGTGAATCTATACATTACAATGATCATGAGGGGTAAAGAGGGGGATTTCTTATTCCTTCTACTTAAACCTAGTTAGTTGTTTTTGGCTATTTGACTAAGGTGCAATATCACTTCCCTATTTGAGGAATAGGTGTATTACACCTTTTTTTTTAAAGAGGAACATTCATGAATATAAAGTACATTAAGAAATTTATCCAAGTGTTTTATTAAAGGAAGGGATCTTCACCTAGTTAATCCCTTTCACTCTTAATGAATGGTGTAGGTGCTTATAGGTGTAAGATTCTTCCCAAACTATAAGGAGTATGTATAATATGTAACATCCTTCCCACTCCTACACCTCATGATCTATGTGCATTTAGGTTCACAACTAACCTTTGCCTTGTGTGTTGTGATGGGTAAAGCTTACAAATGTGTGGCAAGATGAGGCTACCCTCTCATCTTAGTAGGTCCCTTATTCAATGAACTTTCTATTGGGGATCACCCATTTTTTCTTTTCCTTTTTACATTGATGGACATTTTTTTTGTGAGTCATCCACCTTTGTTTTTCAAATTTTTACATCCATAGACCTTTATGGGGGTTACACAACCTTTCCTTTCCTTTTCACATCCATGGACATGTTTTATTGGGGCCATCCATTTTTTCCTATCTACATCCATGGTCATGTTTTTGGAGAATTAACCATCCTTTCCCTCCCTTTGCATCCCCTCAACAATATTTCAGCAACAAGTCATAAATGTGTTGCTTGCTACAAGGTGGTTCAGTGTTCAATTTCCACACATGGGCAATAGGGCCCCTAAAACAAACTGCCACAAAAACATGTCATATTTCGGTGGTGGCCCAATGTTCATTTCGGCTAGTCAAAAACCATGCGCCACAAAACATGACCTTTGAAACAAGAACCTTGAACCTACCACCCACCAAAACATGTCAAGTTTTGGTGGTGTTGCCCAATGTGCATTTCGATGCATGGGCAACCCAAGCTCCCAAAACATATCCCACCAAAACATGTAACATTTTGGGAGCTATGTTTCGGCCCATCCACCCATCTTCCATATTCCCCTATGCAATCCCCATCCATGCCCCATGACCCATCCATCATGTTTTAAACCTTTTTTCAACTTCGCATTGTCGTCGTTTTTTTGTTGCCGAACTTTAACATCTTTATCGACATTCCCCTGCTAGAAATTTAGTTAGGGTTTTGATAAAAAAAGAGCTCATGGTGGCATTAGGGAAGTTATGTCTTTTCACCCACAATAGATCGTTCATAAGCTTTTATCCACAACTTTTTTCGCTTTCATTTTTCCATTCGAAGCACAACAATGTTGTGCATGAAATAGTCTTAGGAACTAGTAGCATGTCTTGTTTAACCCTATTTAGGCTTCTTGATGTTTGCAAGTGGATATTTGTTTCTATACTATTTTTGGTGATTGACACATGTGTCAAAGGTTGAGAAAACTGAATATTTGCTTGCAAGGAAGACGGATTTATTATTTCTATGTTGTTTTCATTTCCTACATTGTTTCTTTGGGTTTGCGTTGTTCTATTATTTGTCATTGTCTTCTTGTAATCTACTTGTTCATTTCCTATTCGTTGTTTATGTTTCCAATTTTGTTTTGTTTTTGTAAACACTTCTTTGCAACAATCCATTTGTATTGTGTTCATTTCCTATGTTGTTGGGTTTGCATTATCTTGTTGTTTGTTGTTGTTTTCTTGTTGTCTACTTGATCATTTCCCTCGTTGTTTGGGTTTCCCATAACAATCCACTTGTTTTTTGAAAACGATAATAACTTATAATCTTGTAGTGTTTTTCCCACAACTCTTGGGTATTCCTAGATTACGTTTTGGAATTGTTTGTACATGTTACCTTCCAAGAGCATTTGGAGCAATCTCATAAAAATGTAACTTGCAACATTCTTAAGCAAGGGAAGTATGGGTTCCATTTTTGTTTCCAATTAAGCGAGGTAATTCGATGGAACATACCTCTTGAAACATGATGAACTACACTAAAAACATGTTCTAGTTACATGTTTCAACATCTTTGTTGGTTTTGAATTTCTATACACATGTTTCGACTTTCTAATGAATGGTAGTATCCATGTTTTTTATGTTTGTAAACAAGTTTTGACTATTTAGTTGAATGGTAATTTTTAGATACCAATTGCTTCAAGTTTTAATTCATGTTGGTAAATAATTTTTTGTACATAGATCTATTAAGTTTATGGTTCTCTACAAAAAAAGACTCTACAATGATTAATTAAAGACATGTGGATGTTTCAAAGAAATGTTATGGTTCATCTGATACATTGCCCTCAAAAATCCAACTACCATCTATTGACCATTATTTCACATATGTTTTTGGTGAACGAAGCCTTGTTATGTTTTTGGTTCTAATAGATGTATTGGAAAAATTCTATAGTGATTGATAGAGGGCATGTGGATGTTTGAAGGAAATGATGTGGTCTTTCCATCCATTGCCTTTAAACATCCATGTACTATTTGTTGACCATTATTTCAAACATGTTTTTGTTGATCGACATCTTGTTATCCTATTATAGTGCTCCACCCATGGTAGTTGGGTGTTCCAGGACAAATTGGGCATCAACTTCAAATTACCCTCGAACATCCAACTGCATTGGGTGAAGTATTGCAACTTGGTTACATCAACCACTTTATTGTATTGATTTAAAAAGTTGTCTAGAACATACCCTTGGAATATGAAAAAAAATTGAATAAACATGTTTTGAAGCCTCTGAAACATGGTAACACCATTGTTAAAACTTTATCAAAACATGTCTCACAAGTTATAAAACATGAGAATATTGGAAACATGAAAGAAAATATTGTAGAAACTTGTTATCCGTAGGTGGAAAAGGAACCTATGAGAAACGTGATAGAAACATGAAAGAAACATGGATAGAAATTTGTAAAAAATCTCTAACAAACATGTATGGAACATGTAGGAAACATGAAAAAACATATTTTTCAAAATTATAAAAATATCAAACCTTTGAAACATGACTAAAAATAGATAGAAATAGAAACATTGCTCTCCAAAACCATTTTGGGATCATGCCTCTGTACAATAGTTTTAAACCACAACCTATTGGAACTTGGGTTTGAGAGGCATCCTACAAAACATAAAATTTGAAACTTACAATAATGTTGGGAATGCACCACACATTGTGTTGTAGATCAAGGATTTTGAAAATCTCTTACAAAACATGATAAAAACCTAGAAACGTAAAGATTACCGAAACTTGATAATAAATAACCACCACATTTTTAACACACAACATTATTTGTTTGCAATATTGCAAAGGCATTGCTTATAATTGATGGAATTTAATATGTTGTGGACAATAAACTTGAAAAATATCCTAGAAACATGATTACAGAAACTAAACCTATTATTAAGAAACAACGAAACATGATAGAAACATAAAGGATGAAAGGAAAAGGAATTTGCACAAGAACATGATCATTCGAAACATGGATTTCTAAATTGAAGAATTCATTTTGAAGTTAGAAAATGGAATGTTGTAGAGCTCATAGTGGTTGAAACATAAATAAGCCCCACATGAGAGAAAAATGTTGAGAAGATCATGTTAGGAGCATGACTTATAAAAACATAGCCTTAGAAACATAGACTAAAAAACTTAGAAAAATGAACTTAGAAACATAGAGTTAAAAGCATCCCAAAATGACATTACCATGCCAAAAAAATGAATATGAATTTGCAAAATGCGTTTAATTTTTTTGAAACTTGTGAATTTAGTTATAAAGACATGGAATTTGGTTCCAATAGTAGCCAGGAAAAAAATTGTTTAGAAACATAGGTCCTCATTTTGAAAAAAATATGAAACATGTTGAGTCACCATTTAAATTTTAGGTCACAAACTCTAGGTTTAGTTTCCTTTTAGATTTAATTTTTTGAATTGCATCACTATGGTTAAGGAAATAGTTTAGGTGTTTCAAGCACATCTCGTGACCATCATTCAATTGTTGGAACTTCGTTGCTTATATCGAGTGCATAAGCCCACTTTGTAATTTTGCCAATATTGTCTGTTACTTTCCAACTACTTGCTTCAAGTCAACTAATAAATGTTGCATGAACATATTGTTATCAGTAACATCCAAAACAAGTTTGAAGATGAGATCACAAATATTCTTTGCAAGGTTTTTGATCCTCTAAGGAATTGGACCTGTTCTTGGTGTCTATTCTAAACAAGGCGTGAGAATTGGGCAAGGATTAAGCATGCTACTCAACCCACTATTCAAAGTTCCACTCAATGAATCGCAATAACGTGCAATTATTCCTTCTGCTAGATCAAGGCAAAGGAACATTAATACTTTAATTTGATGTTTACATATGTTGCCCCTTTGCGACTAGAGACATTCGTAGTAAGCCCACTTAGATTCAAAGTTGTAGACCTTGTAATTCACATCTTCATGTTTCAAAGAGGCGATAATTGCATATCCACCATCATCCTTTAGAAAAGTCACACAATTGTTTGGGATGTCCCTTGCACAAAAAATGACATTAACAACAAATCATTCTTGCTTCTTGTTTGGCACAAATTCCCCAATTCTTTCTTAAACTCTGATACCAATAATGTGACAAAACATTTCCCAATAGTTGGTGGATGTGCCAATCCACCCATCTTCCATAAAGTCGTGATTTTGTAGCTTTCAATGTTGCTTTTAGGTTAGCATGGTAGCTTTCAATAACATCATTAGTATCCTAGCCGACGTATGGAAGATTCCAATTCCCCATCACCCACATTTCGCATTTTGGCACCCACTCTGAAATAACATACGACCAAAATGTTTGAGCATCTAAAATCATTTCCATAAGCTTTAGCAACTCCTCCTTTGTAAACTACAGAGGAGTTTTTCCATGGGGTTGTGTTATATCATGCATGAGACGCCCCATATTCTTTAAGACCTATGCCCGAATTACCACATCCTTGATTTTAATGTATGTTTGCTTTTATCAAGCTCTTCTTACATGCCAAAGGCACAAAAATATCTTTGTGTTTGGCCATATTTTCCTGCAATCAAACAAGAAATATGATATAATAATCTCCATAACATAGCCAATCATTCCAAAATAAATTGCGTTTAATTCACAAAGGTCATTGTGTGCACACCACGTTATGTCCACCTAGGTTTCAGCTTGAAAAGCATAATATAATCCACTAAAAGATAAACCACCTAAATTCACACGAAACATAAACAACAGAAACCTAGTTCGACCATGAACCCCACCTGAAACATACACCATTGAAACCTAGTTTCACCAAAAAAACACAAACCTTTGAAACATAGTTCAGCCATTGAAACCCATTCAAAACATAAACCACTGAAGCAACTTAGAGTTAGGGATTGCACAATGAATCAATCCCCGAAACATGACACAATTTAATCTTGAAGCATATTCATGTTTAGGTCATTTTGAAACATAAAAAACTCCCCCTTTGAAACATAGATTTTAATCAAATATTGTGCACCCAAGTTATATGGAATGATAAAATAATTAAAATGTTACCTTAAACTATTGATTTATGCATCATCATCATCAATGATGAAGTATTTGGGTCCCAATCTAGTTTTGATTCTTGCATCTTTCAAATGATAACATTCATCCATTTAAACAAGTCGTTTTGCTTACTCCGAAATGTGATTATGTACCTAACTAAACAACCATTCCTCCACTTGTCAAACACCATCAATGTGTACAATGGAAATGATTATTCACATCAACAACCTTCAACATGTGTCAACAAATAACGATCGTGTTTCATTATGATTCAGATGTTTCTTAGGTTTTACAACTAAGTTACAGTGAGATAATTTACCTTGTTTTCATTTTTTCCAAAGGTTGCATCGATTGCAACCACACTTTGATGAACATATTGTTGCATCATCGTTGCTTGCCAAGGAGTCTAAATTTCAATTGTGTATGGGATATTACTTCTTGAAGTTCTCCACCAACTTTAAACCTAGTTTCCTAATAATAAAACAAAACGTTTGGGTTCTTTTGAACCCACATGCGAACACTCTTGACATTGTTTTCATGTTTTTTATATGTTTCTTTTGCTAACTTTTTAGCTATGTTTTGTATGTCTTGTTCACATAGAAATGTGTCTTTGGTTAGGTTCATGCTAATCTCTAAAAGTTCCTGCACATTTCTACATGCTTTGCTATTACTTATGAAACAGAAAGCCCCAATCACAAATTGTCAAGTACAAAGTCCTTTAAACTTGTGGAAACATGTGCAACAAATGCAACTTTGTCCCTCTGGAGGATGTTCCCATGGAAAAGACCTCATGTCGCATTGATGTGCCTCTTCTTGTAGTAGCATATCTTTGAAATTAAAGGGAGAAGATTAAAAAATTTGATGGTAAAACCACAGTGCTAACCTTTCTTTAGGGTCCTTCCATTATTTTCGATTGTAATGTGAGTCTTTGATTTTCCTTTTTGGATTGTTTTACCTCTCTTATAAAGAAGCTTCTTTTTGAAACCCATGTCCTCTATTAGCGGTGTCAAATTATCTATCTTGTCTTTTAAGCCAAAACTGCAATTACACTTGTAAATCAACAATTCTAAAAAATTCAAATTGTGGGACTCAAATTTAATGTTGCACAAAAAAGTGGGACTAAAAAAAAAAAGGTGATTCAAAAATAGAGAAGGTCGATGTGTGTTCAATATTTGAAACTGGGAGCATTCCAAATAACTATCCCAAAGTGGATAAAGCAATTTCCTTCTTTAATTTTTCATAGTTGTTGACATATGAATTTACAATTTGCATCACTACGCTATTCCTCTTCATTGATAAAGTCTTGCACTCAATTTGAAGGGATGTATGTTGTTTTCACTTTGTGCGCACCAAATTTGAAATTAATAGTCCATATCAAGTCCCTGTGCGTGAAATCTCCAAGATCCGGATGTTGCACTATGCATTGAATCATGTGCAAACATTGTGTATTCAAATCCAAATACATCCTCGATGGCAAGTCCCATGTTTCTCTAGTTGGTTGGTAATCAAACTCCATCGAAACCGCAACTAAGAATAAAAAAGTAGCAACATGAAAGTGACAAATGAGACACATGCACTCACTCACCCCCACCCCCTATCAAATGAGCCATAAACCTCTTCATAATTGTTCATCAAAAGTATCTAGGGACATGCATTGAATAGATTAAAGTTTTTCTAGGTTTTGTGAAAGTTAATTTTCAACGGTCATTAGCATTAAATATAATGCACTTGGCCTTATTGACACCATGACATCTAGACACAAAAACATTTGCAACATGACCATGTGCTAGGTATCAAAAAAGAAAAACCTTTGGAAACAAGACATTGAAACATAATTTCTTCAAAACATAGCTTGTCCGAAACATATATATTTCAAAACATAGGAAATTCAAGGAAACTTAATTTTTTAAAAATAAGAAATTCATTGAAACATATTAAATTCATAGAAATATAGGAAAATCCTAACAAATTCACAAGCAATCCCGAAAACAAAACAAAAACAAAAACCTTAAGCCAAAACTTTGAGATTTCCTAATAACTAAAACAATTTTCCAATATTATTGACATCTCTACAAAAACTTGGCCATGTGCTTGGTATTAAAAAAAAAACCTTGGAAACAAAACATTGAAACATAATTTCTTCGGAACATAAGAAAATCAAAGTAATAAAGGAAATTCAATGCAACCTAATTTTTCGAAACATAAAAAATTCATTGAAACATATTAAATTTAGAAACATAAGAAAATCCTAACAAATTCATAAGTAATCTTGAAACCTAAACCTAAACCTAAACCTAAACTTCAAGATTTTTTCAAAATTAAAAAAAAAATCCAATATTAATGACCTTTGTATAAATAATCTGACCATGTGTTAGGTATCAAGACACAAAAACCTTTGGAAGCTCCACATTTAAACATATTAAATCCTCTGAAACATAAGTAACATTGTAAATTCATGGACACAAGAGTTTCAGAAACATATAAACTGATCAAAACATAGAAAAACATATAAACATAACAAATTTGTCGAAACATACTGAAATCATAAAAACAAAAAATTGGGCATTCCCAAAATGAAAATCGAACCATATTAAATTCATGAACACTCTTGGAACCAAAAATGAAACTAAAACCTAATATTTGGGATTTCCATTATTATGAAACAATGCAAAAAATAATGTCTGCTTTGCATTCAAACTATCTAAAATAAATTAGAACATGGACTAATTGAAACATAGGAAGGAAAAATAAAATGTTGTCCCCAAAACTTAAGCCACTAAAGTATACTTGGAATATCTATGGAAGTAGCAATGTTTGATCATGGATTAAACATGACATTTCATAATCCATTTGTTGTCAAATATAAACGTTCAATAGAATGTTGAAAACATGAAAAACAAGTTTATAGAACCTAAAATAAACAATAAATATGAAATACAACAACATTTTATTTGGTAGTATGGGTTTTGAACTCAAATAATGATATTTCACACTTTTTTGAACCTATTTTACATATTATCTTCTCAAAGGGGGAATTTCTGGTTTTGAGACTACTTTTTGGGCCCATTTTCTTAGGGCTACTACTTGGGATTTCTTTTATATAGTTTTATTTTCATGGCTTCTCAAGGTGGTGGTTTCTGTACATTAATCCTGGTCTTTTCCTCTCCAAGTGGGTTTTTCAACATCTCTCCATTAATGCTATTCGTCCCCATATCCTGTAGTACAAAGTTTATTCTTTTTTACGATGCTTTCAAAACAATAACATTGTTGTCATTAAAATCAAATTTGTGTCTAGGGTGATAAGGAGGCATGTAACATGGGATTGGGTGAGTCAGCTCATGTTGCAACGCTTTTAGCACTTTCATTTGAAAGTGTTTCACCTTAGGTGTCTCCCAACCAATTTGCAAAAATGAAAATGAAAAAACCTCAAAAACAAGCCAAGAACGTCAAACATAGAAGAAATAGAACTAATGAAAATGTGACACATGTTAAAAATTGAAAATATGAAACATAGTAACCTGCGAAAAGATGATGGAACTTTTGGATGCATGTCTTTTGAATGGATGGAAATAATGAAACATAGGGACACAAAAACATATACCTTAGAAAAAAAGAATAAAATCTAAACAAGAAACAATGAACTAGAACATGGATTGAAACATGAATTGAAACAAGAACTTGATAAAGAAACATGGAGACTAAAACATGGCCTTGATATAGAAACATATCCCATGACCTTAAGCATGGCCATACTTTTAAAACATGGCCTGAAGCAAAACACAGACTTTTAAAGGGAACATGACATAAACATGGAACTTGAAATATGTAGTCTATTTGAAACATCAACTTGAATATGGAGTCTCCTAAAAAACTAAAAACATAGAAGCCACAAAACCCATTGAAACATAAAAATCTAGATAAACGCATTATGCTCTGGTCCCAAAGACTGAACCATGCAAAAGTAGAATACAATGTTGGAACAAATTTGGGATAGTTGTGAGAATATGATGGTAGCAAGTTTTGGGACTCACTTCCACACCATGATAGTGTTCCCATCACCACATTTGTCCAAGTACTAACTAAAATACTCTACAACTAAATATCCACATTCCCATGTTCCATTGTGTGGGGGCAATGGGACATGTACAATTGGCCTGATGCCAATAACCGCCCATTCGTTAGAATTGTGCGATATGCATTTTGCATAAGACCACTCGAGCGCTGCACATTTCACAAATTGATTTGCCTTCTAGGTATTGTGATATCCAAGAATAGAATCAAAGTGTAATGTGCGGTGGTGTTTTAAAATGAAAAGAGACCAGTGGCTATGCTCATTGTATGGAAGGACCAAAGTGTCTTCCAACTTGTTCATCCTACAAAGGTTTCTAACACCCCATCGGACAATCTTTTCTCTTGTATTGCCTTCATCTATGTGCATAAGTTCCAATACCAGTGTAATCTAGTTGTGTACAATATAGTAACATATTTGAATAACAAGTTTTCCAACTATAACATAAACTGTAAATAAAAGTCTAACATTGTGCCCCACAATTCCCCTTCTTGATATAATAGTGCTTTGAAGTCATCGTCCTCTGGCCAAAGATGAATCTCCTTCTTTATATCACCACCAAAGAATAACACATAGTCATAAAACTCATCCCTAGTAGATGTTTCCGCCTTGCAAATAGGTGAATATTAATTAGTATTTGGGTTCTCAATATGTATTTGATCGCATGTTTCGGTATGTATCCAAAATATTTAAAATATCCATGGATTTAATATAAAAGATTTATGGTTTTGTTGATATTTCTCTACATTTCCAAGTTCAAGTTTAAAAACAATCATACCTTGCGGTCTTGAAAAAACACAAAAATCTTATCAGGATATGTATTCGAAAAGGAAAAATAAAATGGAGAAAGACATAGTTGAGTTAGGAACCTGCCGCTTGGCTTTTACGAAACGAACAAGCCACTAGTCATTTTTAGGTGTAGCTTTGAGCACAATATAAAGTTTTTCTTCCAAGGGTGGTTGTGAAACTTCATTGTTAGAACTTGAAAAACTCTTTATGACTTTAGTCCTTTTTTTCACAACTTCTTTCCTTGCAACTTTAGCACCGACCTTCGTTCTTCTAGGTTTTGCCTCCAGTTCTTTATGCTTTTGTGTTCAAGATTTTTTTGTTGTGGCATTTATATCCTTTGAAATGTTCTTAATAGCTTGATCAAGTGTTTGAAAACTTAGGGTACTTTCACTGGGTCCTTGTTGAAAAATGTGAAACATAACTTTAGTTGGTGTCATTACATTCACTATCAAATCAATGGTCGTATTTTCATCAACATATGCGTTTAACCAGGGTATATTCCCCTATATTGTCTCCTCTTGGGGGGAGATGCCAACCTGATTGGGCTTTGATGGCATTGATGGTGTGGGATCTTGTTTCATTCCCATGTTCATTTTTGAAAAATAATCACCATGCTACTTTGCCAAAACATAACCAATATCATGTATTGTTGAAATTAGCAAAAAAGAAGAACTGACTGTCTAACATGCTTTGACATCCACTTTTTGGCCAAAGTCTATATTGACATTTGAAATATGAAAATCATCCAATGCATGAGTGATTGCGACCTCAACCCCAAGTTTTGCATCTTGAATAAAGTTCTTCGAAACATGATCAAAGTCATCTGCGCCCAAACATGAATCAAAGTTGTGTTCATGTCCAACTCAAAACTAGTAGGAACTAACCCACCAAATTGTTTGAATTTGTCCTTGCTAGTGTTAGGATGTTGAGGAACTTTGATGGTTTCATTCACATTTGTAAATGGGTCCTTCGAAACATGGACAACAACTATTTCCTTGAGAATTGTAATGTGAACCTGTATATTCAAAACATGGATATCCAAAACATGAACCTTTAAAAGTTTGATATCTGAAATGTGAACATTTAAAACTTAAACCTCCAAAGTTCAATGTTCGAAACTTGAGGTTCCGAATCTTGAACTTCCAAAACTTTCGAAACTTGAAGTTCCAAAGCTTAAACTTTTGAAACTTCATGTTCCAAAGATTGAACTTCCAAAACCTTCAAAAGTTACAGTCTCACTTATAAAACACTATTAGCAATCCTTGAAACTTGAGGTGTGAAACATGAGGATTCGTAGGTGACTAGTTTCAAAGTGTTCACATTTACTAGATTTGCATTTACTTTCACATCCTTTGGGTGATGTTTGATTTTGGATGTCTCTATGATGTGAGCTTGTTGGTTTTTGACCTGGTCCTTGTCAAAACTCTCTGATTCCTTTCTTTCACGGACCTTGATGCCCCAACTAGTGGTCGCAAAGTCGGAGGGTGCTTCTAAGGATTAAATTGTTGGAGCACCTTCAATTGTGAGTTGAATTGGGAACAAGGAAACATGTTTTTGTTCTACCACCTTGTCCAAGGCAAGCATAACTTCATGGGGGAGACTAGTTGAAGCATTTGGAACTTGTGGCACACCCCAATGCAAGTTTATCCATCCCATGTCTGTTTTCACAACGTTGAAGATATCTCTTTATGTCCAGAAATGAAGTTCCCCTTTGTTCTTCATTTGTTTATTCCCAATTTCTTGGAACAATATAATATCCTTACACACCATATCTTCTACTGCCCTAATCTGTACAACAACGAAAAGTAATGACATTTCTAATAGATTATTGGATGGTGACATGAGCCTTTGGTATGCAACTTTTATATCTTTGTCACAAATACCTTCTTGAATTTCTTGTCCTTTGAAAAGAAGATGACCATTGTGTGCTTTAAAATGTCAACGACTTTCCGTTAGGCTAAGTGATATTCCCCCATCTTCATCTTTCTAACGATGTGTTGTTAGCACCTTGGAGTGGGCAAACACAAATAACATTGTTATCCAACAAGTGCAAGAAAAAAACCTTTACCAACCGAACTTCCCAAATAACACTTTGGAAAGTTGTTTTCCTTTGTAAAAGGTTACTTGTAATTATTTTAACTTCCTCAAAAGAATGTGACCAAGGGAGCTCAAGTCTTTCTATCACAAGTAGGCATTTGTCATTACTAACAATATGCCATAAGGGATTCCAATCCCAGTTTATAGCCTCAATTTTTTTTGCATTGGCCACATCAAACTCCTTAAGGCATTTAACAACAAAGCCAAGCCTTTGTTTTCTTGATAAATCCTTATGTTCATTTTTTGCTTCATTGAACCATTGTAGGCATTTTTGATACTCTAGAAACTCATGCAGAAAATTGGCTAGTGATTGAGTGTTGCTAGCTCCCAAGAGGTCCATTGTTTGGGAGACTATAACAATAACTTCATCTCCATGTTTAGTCTATATTGGACTCAATAGTGCGAAGTGTATGAACATACACATAGCCTTCATATGAAACATATAAAAAATGAATAAGTAATGGTGATTAACATGTTACTTATATCCGCATTCTATGTTATTTAACCAATTCCACTTGAACATGCTATAGGCATCTTTTGGGGTATGGGTGGGGTGATAGAAACATGTCTTTGCCATGTTTTAAAATACATAGAATGGTTATGTTTCGAGGAGGTGTAATATCTATGACGACACCTATTGAAAACTTAACAATGGAAAATAACAAAAGAAACCTAAGAATAATGTGAATGTGAAACATAAACTGAATGAATATACTGGACACGAATCTTTAATTTTAAGTGATGTTGAAACACCAATGATGGAAATTTCAAACATGCATATGAATTTGAAACATAAATATGGAATGAAGGTTGAAGTAAGTGATTGATGTGATTACGAATGCATAAAACAAAAATTAGATGTATTACAATGGATCATTATGGTCAAAGTAATTGAGTACCACTTTGTTTCCTCACATGAACTTTCTAAATGTGTAGGAGGAAACAATGTTGAAGTTTAGATCTTAAACAAAAATACCCAAATTCTTTGCAAATTCTTCTTTATTTTACACTTTTTAATCCCAATCAAGAAGATTGCATTGCAATAGATGCCAAATGCTAGGTGTTTCTATGATTTTCCCAACAAACATTGGTTTCCATTTCAAAAGTTCCCGAAACGTTATATTAGCCTCTCTCCAAGCCTTGTTTTTGCAGAGCACTTTGTCAAGCTCTAATTTCTTCTTCTTGTCCCCATTATCTCTTTTTGGTTTTTTGGGAGTTGATTTTGGGGTATGTAACTTTTTTGGATTGGTATCTAGATTTCATGATGGTGAGGCTTTATCCAAAATGTTCGTCGGTTTCAACTCATTCTTCAATTTGTGATCTAAATTTAGAGACCTTGAAAGGTAAATGCATTCAAAGACATGTTATACCACAGGAATACGCCAATTGAAACCTACCAAAACATGGCTATCAAAAAATCATTAGATTTTTGTTTAGGGTTGTCCACTATGAAAGTTGAAACATGATCATGTCCATGAACGAAGGATGAAATTTCTGTAGATATGTTTCGAAACATGGTAGTTGTTGAGGAATTCTATAATTTGCCACTGAAACAAAAACTTACTTATTGGTATCGTAACATGTTTCTTTGAAACTAATAAACTATTGAAACATGACTGAAACATGGAACTAATATAATGTTGAAACATGATTGAAACATGATTTTTTGTTGGAGAGGTCTGAAACTTCTAGAATTTCAGGGACAGAAAGATGTATATTAAAACATGTTCCACATCAACTAATATAGATTGCTTTTTAATTGAACACTAAAAATTAGACTAATACTTTACGAGTGCTTTACAATTACAAATTGAATCCTTTTGAAACTTAAGGGAACATTATAATGTTCTACATTCAAATATAAAAGGTATGATCCAATATCACTGTGTTGCAATTTTTCATGAGTGATAGGTTTTGACAAAGTGGTGCACTCAAAAATCTTCTCTTGCCTTGAAACTTGTTTAACTACTTGGCTTCCATGATTCGTGAAATGTTTTTTATGGACAACAACAAAATATTTTTGAACTTTGTTGCGAATCTCTAAAGGTGTGTTTTTGTCCTCCTTGTGCTTATGTTTAGACTTCTGTACTGGTTGTAAAACTAATGTAGTTGAAAGGTGACTACTCCTTGGTTTTGACAATGCATTTGCCTTCGCCCTATAATCCAGAATGTTTCCACCTTTCACAAGATACACACCCTTTTCTACGTTTCTTAATGGTGGGTACAACTTCAGTTCGAAAGTATTCCCTTCAAAATCCACAACTTTGTCACACCCCTTCTTTCAGTGCTCATTAATCTTCATTTCAAGTTCTTCTTGCAATGACAATAAACACAAATAAATTCCTTCTTGCCCTCTTGGCAATGACTATGGCATTCTTGAAGTAATCATAGTCACTCCTTGTGGGTGTATATCTCCACAAAAATGATTTTGTATATTTTCACATTTTCTACTATCATGTTCATTATTTTGTTCTCCATGTTTCCTTTCTTCTATCATGATTAATTTGGGTTCTATGTTAAGAACAATGGAAGATCGGAAGAAAAATGGAGGACTTGCACTGTGTGATGCTTGAGTTGGAAGAAGAAAGAAAGCTTGTAGTTGTAAGAAAACCAAGAAATTCTACAATGACACTAAACCTTAATTGAACTGAAACTTGGGTGCATTGGTTTATACATTGTGACAATTGACACATGACGCTTTCCGATTGTAATCAATTCCCACCTTAAATTTTAAAACTTATTCCATTACTTTCATTAATTTTCTTGATAGAATGGTCCAATGAAAGTTAAACGAAATGTGGGAAAGTTGAAAAAGGTTTAAAACGTGATGGATGGCCTTGGGCATGGATGGGGAATCACATGGGGAAACATAGAAAATGGGCGGATGGGGTTGGAAACATAGCTCCCGAAATGTTACATGTTTCAGTGGGATATGTTTCAGGGGTTTGGGCTACTTGGGCATCAAAATGCATGTCGGGTGGCACCATTGAAACTTGACATGTTTCGACAGGTGGTAGGTTTTGAGGTTCTTGTTTCAAAAACATGTTTCATAGCACACAATTTTTGACCAGCTGAAACGAGTGCCGGGCCACCACTGAAACATGACATGTTTTCGTGGTGGTTTGCTTTGAGGCCCCCCATGTGTGAAAACCTACGCCAAGCTGCCTCGAGTGACACATTTATGACTTGTCGCTAAAATAACATCAAGGCTTTGCATCCCCACATTCATGGTTTTTGCAGGTCAACCATCCTTTCCTTTTTAAATTGAAGGAAATGAGTTCTAGTTTTGACCCAACTTAATGAATATTTTAAATTTCCACAATTTGAAAAGAAAACAAAAAAACAAGGTTTATTTTAACTTGGATTCAAGTGTATTGGTAGTATGAAGGCAAAAGTACCTCCCATGCAGTAGGAGCTTTTGTGAATTCAAAACTTGAATTTTGGTTGTGAATTAGTGTGCAAATTGTAAAAAGAAATTCAATTCACCCGTTTGGAAATTTCATTTTCTCAACTGATCTCTTTGAGGGTTATGGAAGGTCAAACCTCAACGCCAATATTATACACACACACACACACACACACACAAACATATGTGTATATCTAAGAGGAGATTGTGCCATGTTTGTTTGGGACCAGATGAAAAATTCCACTTTCATCCTTAGAACAACAACTATGAATACATCAAGATACAAAACTAAAGAGTAGAAAAGCCACACTCATTCTTGTTGGGTTATATTAATTAGTTGGTTTAGGGTTAGCTGTTATCCCACATGCATGCACCCTTGTCTTTTTTTGCTTGTATCTCTTCTTGTTGTTTGTTTAGGAGTCAATTGGGCTATGATGTTAAGGAACATGACATGCAACAGTGACAATGTCCACACATAAGGCATTGAAAATAATAATGAATGATGGAGTCCTTGCTTAGATGTCAAAGAGGTTTCAACCAGAAACCTCAAAGTGTAGTAAGAGCTGCAACACTACAGAAAAAACCCAGTACCAATACCAAGAGCGGTAAACAAACTTCTTCAAGATACTCAAGCACCAGCCACAAAATGCCAGGTTTTCGTGCATTTCGATATGACATTGGAACATTTGGCTGCTGCTGCAACACTCCACTTCCCACACCCTCTTCCAGTGTCACCTCTTCTGTAGTAGTGGTAGTATTTGCTGTACCTTTTTGACACTTTGCCCTGCATTGAAATCCTAAGGTTTTAGTCTCCACTCCAGCTTCTTCTACAAACACCCAATTGTAATAACATGCAACAATATCGGTGACTTTTGCAAGTTCAATCAGTTTCCTTTTGAGAATGTCAAAGTTGGAGCATCAGAAACCCCACAATTCCAATGTCCACAAGAAGATAACTAAAGAGGTCAAGGGAAAACTCACTCACTTGGAAAAGAAGAGAAGTAAATGGTTCATGACTGGTATTATGTAGGATACCATACAAACTCCAGTCGCACCCGTGACCACAAGGACATTGCCTGAACTGCTTGGCCATATGAGAGCTACCATCAAAGAGAATCCTAATATGGTGCCCGTTTCTCCAAGATGTCGCAATAGCCTGTTCTTGATTAGGCTTGTTGGAATCCAACCATCAATCGTGTGTCGTGTTGGAAACTCAATCGTTGGGTTTGCAATTGCCAAATACACTGCAACCATAAAGAGAGCCACCTATTACTTATCATGTTTGAACCAGAGTTGGGTGGGTATCAAACTTTTGAACACACCAACTTTTGAAAGAAAACCAGCAAGTGAACACATCTGTGGTTTGCAATGGGGAAAGAAGAAGAATGGGGAAAAGAAAGATCTTGGTCACCATACCAGCCATCGACAAATTGAGAATCCCTTGAGCTACACCACCACCAAGCCATTGGTTTACCAATATGTTCTGCTCAGTGTTAGAACCATAATATGCCGCTCCAAAGAATCCAACCGCACCATAAATTATAAATGCATTTACTGCAACACATCACAACAACTTGCTTCAATATCAGAGCCAGTACAGGATGATGAGAAGCTTGTTTTCTATATTGAACCTGAAGTGTGGGCAAGCAGAAGAAGCAGAAGAAGAAGGAGAGGTGCAAAGGAGTCAAGTATCAAAAGGGAGAAAAGGTGGATCAAAAGGGGAGGAGGAGGGAGGACTTGTGAAAGAAGAGAAAAGAGAAGAAGAGAGCTAGGTACCCAGAACAACGATGCGAGTAGACCAAGAGATAAGCTTGACGCCAACCTTTCCCTTTGGCATCTCCAACAGCAAGGGCATCATGATGGGTTGAATGTAGAATGCAAATCCAAATATGGAGATTGCTTGTGTAACATTTCCTGCCAACAAACACAAAGATCATGAATTTCTTCAGAAAAAGTCTGGCATGCTCAATGGCCGAAGCAGCAGCATAGATTCACAACAAGAAAGATCTAGACAAAAAAAACCATGAGAGAGAGACAGACACTCTAAGATTGAAGAAGGCGTCTTCAGCAGCATTTGCAAACATTTGTGCTCCAGGATCATGCATGTGGGTTTCAGATTCCTTTCATGTAGAGAGATTGTGTAAGATTGAAGAAGGCATCGAGTTTGGCTGCATTTCAGATGGGTATATATATATATATATATATGCAAGAACTAGAAGAGTAAAAACTCAGAGGAAGACAGAAGAGTACTTTCTCACATACCGATGCTGCTGAACCCGACAGTGGCCAAGTCATGAGACCTTAGCGCAGGAAAATTATGTTTGCTGCTATCAATCACGACTGCTCCCATGAGCCACAACACGATTGCTGTTCCCACCATCCCTGCATACTCCAACTGTTCGTCCTCTCCCGTCAACAATTGTTAAAAGAACCAAAACAAAAACAAAAACACCCATGCATGTACTTCTCTAGTCTTGCCTACACCACCCCCTTCTTTTTCTTCTTCTTCCATTTCAAGCTCCAATGCCACAACTCTAGATGATGAGCTTTTCCAGTCTTCCCTACATTCAAGCTCTCATGGCACAACTGATCTAGATGATGAGCTTTCCCAGTCTTTCCATACATTCAAGCTCTCATGGCACAACTCTATATGCTGAGATTCTCACGGAATTTTCCATTCTTCTCTACACTCAAGCTCTCATGGCACAGAGCTAGATGATGATGAACTTTTCCAGTCTTCTCTACAGACTTCTTCTTCCATTCCAAGCTCTGATGAGCACAA
>Ga0116227_10003163_pt1 | contig 36856 bp, 31 predicted proteins | sample S1TSphgellanicum_FD_89693 | JGI IMG/M metagenome (GOLD analysis project Ga0116227, IMG submission 89693) | Host-associated microbial communities from peat moss isolated from Minnesota, USA - S1T2_Fb - Sphagnum magellanicum MG | ecosystem: Host-associated > Plants > Peat moss > Unclassified...
CAAGGTGCTGGACCAGCTCGACGCCGGCGACGTGCTGATGGTGACCAGGCTTGACCGCCTGGCTCGCTCGACGCGCGACTTGCTGAATACCATGGCCGCGATTGCCTGCAAGAAGGCTGGCTTCAAGTCCCTGGGCGACACATGGGCCGACACCACCACAGCCAACGGCCGCCTTATGTTGACTGTTCTCGGGGGGGTGGCAGAGTTTGAGCGCGAACTGATTCGCGTCAGGGCTGGGGAGGGCCGCGCCCGTGCTGTGGCGCGTGGTGTGAAGATGGGCCGCAAGCCGAAATTGACCGTGCATCAGCAGAAAGAAGCCATTAAGCGGCGTGACGCGGGCGAGGCCGTGCGCGAAATTGCCCGCAGCTACAACGTGTCGCACAGCACGATTTCGAGGCTCGCGCCGTGAACGAAAATAGCGTTGAGAGAGCGGAACAGATACTTGCCCAGGTGAAGCCGCTCGCAGCCGAATAGTATCGCCTGACCGGCAAGCCCCTCGGCGTTACCGGCGAAATTGCGGAATATGTTGCGGCTAAACCTCCTCGAGATTTCTCTTGCGTTGCCGGGGGCGTCCACAGATGCCCAATCAGCCCATGTACCCATCTAAACCCCCCACATGGCATGCCCCCGCGGCCGCCTTTTGCCTGCTCTCCCTCTGCGGCTGCGCGATGTGGCCTGCTCCCGCGCCCAGCCGGATGGCGGCCGCACCGGCCGATCGCGCGGTCTATGTCGTGCAACGTGGTCACCACACCGATATCGGCCTGATGGCAGCCGACCTCTCCGGCCCGCTCGCCGCATTCCGGCGCGTATTCCCAGCCGCAACCAGCATCCTGTTCGGCTTCGGCGACCGCAGTTTCATTACCACCCGCCGCAAATGGGCCGGCGACTGGCTGCTGGCCTTGCTGCCGGGACGAGGCGCCATCTTGGTCACCGGCCTGCGCACGGCCCCCGATACCGCCTTCGGAACCGCCAACGCAGTACGCCTGAGGGTCAGCGCCGCCCAGCTCGCCGGGATCGAGGCCTATCTCGCCGCCAGCTTCGATTATGCACAGGGCGCGCCCGCATGGATCGGCAACGGCCCCTATTTGGGCAGCCTGTTCTACGCGTCACCGCGCGGCTACGACCTGCTGGATACCTGCAATACCTGGACAGCCTCGGCCCTGCGCGCCGGCGGCCTGGCCGAGCCGGTCGCTTTCACCCTGTTCGCCACCCAGGCAATGCACGGCGCCCGCCGCCTTAGGGCCCGTTCGACACCACCGAATCGGGTTACCGGGTCGAACGGGCCCTAAGCCTTTGTTTGAGGCGGCATCTTTGTCGGCGTGCCGACTCACTTATTGGCCGACGATGCCTTAATGCGACGGCACCACCACCGTAGCCGGCGGCGGCGGGCTGGGGCTGCTGCTGTCGAAACTGATGCAACCTGCGAGCAGGGCCGGCAGGACGAGGGCAATGACCAGGCGCATGAACGGCTTTTCCCAGACAGTGAAACTGAGCATCTTCGTATGCGAAAATCCGCGCCTCGGTCCAGCCCTTACCAAGGCGTAGATTAGCCGATACGGCGCAATATCGCCGCGGTCATCTCCCCGGTGGTGGCAGTCCCGCCCAAATCGCGCGTGCGCACGCCATCGGTCACCACCGTTTCACGCAAGGCATCACGCAAAACCTTGCCCAGCTCTGGCAGGCCCGCGTGGTCCAGCATCAGCCCGGTTGCCAGCAGCAACGCCGCCGGGTTGGCCACCCCACGGCCGGCAATATCCGGCGCCGAGCCATGCACCGCCTCGAAGATCGCCGCACTCACGCCGATATTGGCACCCGGGGCCAGGCCCAATCCGCCGATCAGCCCGGCAATCAGGTCAGACAGGATGTCACCAAACAGATTGGTGGTCACGATCACGTCGAATTGCCACGGATTGAGCACCAGCTGCATCGCGCAGGCATCGACAATCCGGTCATCCATGGCCACGCGCCCGGCATATTCGGGGGCGATTTCCCGGCCGACATCGAGAAATATGCCGGTCAGCGCCTTCAGGATATTGGCCTTGTGCACCACCGTCACCTTCTTGCGGCCATTCGCCACCGCGTATTCGAAGGCATGGCGGATAATCCGCCGGCAGCCGGCGCGGGTATTGAACCCGGCCGAGAACGCCACCGCCCGATGGTCGTCGCCCACCGGCATATAATGCTCGAAGGCGGCGTAGAACCCGTCCAGGTTTTCCCGCACCAGGGTGATGTCGATATTCTCGTAGCGCCCGCCTGGGATCATCGTGGTGGCCGGCCGCATATTGGCGAAGAGCTCGAATTCGCGGCGCAGTTCCACGTTCACCGATTTGAAGCCGCCGCCCACCGGCGTGGTCAGCGGGCCCTTCAGCGCCAGCTTGGTGCGCCTGATACTGTCCAGCGTGGAGGGGGGCAGGGGGTCGCCATGGCTGGCAATCGCACTCACCCCAGCCGGCGCCTTCTCGAACGCGAACGGGCTGCCCAGCGCGTCCAGCACCTGCACCACGCTCTCGACGATTTCCGGCCCGATACCGTCGCCGGGGATCAATGTGGCGGGAATTTGCGTCATGGCAGCCCTCCGAGTGCGGCGCAGCAAAACTCGGTCAAAGGGCCGCCCAAGGCAAGGGGGTATGGGGTGGGCGCGGCTGCGGTTGTCGCCCTATTTCGCCACCTGGCCCGCTGGCCGCAATTGCTCCATGCCCTCCAGCGCCGCCTTCGCCTGGGCCGGCGCCAAATCGGCGCTCAACGTCTTGGCCGCCTCCTCGTTATGGCCGGCAATCGCCTGTGCCACCGCCAGGTCCAGCCGAATTTTTGGCGTCGCGGCTTCATTGGCCACCAGATCGCGCAACATCTGCTCCGCCTTGTCGGCCTGGCCGCTCAGCGCCAGCGACAAGGCCAAATTCACCCGCACCGAGAGACGGTTCGGGTCGCTGGCCAGCGCGTCGATATACACATCCTGCGCTTCCTTATGCCGCTCCTGCAGGTCCAGCACATAGCCAAGATCGTTCAGCACCACCGGGTCACGCGGCCGATCCACCAGAATGGCGCGAAACGCCAATTCCGCGCCATGAACATTGTCGCGTATCTGCATTTTCGCCAAGCCAAGCCGCGCCCGCACATTATGCGGCGAAAGGCTCAGCGCACGATGATACAGCGTGTCGGCCGAAAGCCGGTCGCCCATCTGTGCCTCGGCATCGCCGGCCTCCGCCAGCGCGCCCACATTATTCGGCTGCGAGGCCAGCACGCCGCGCGCAATCGCCAGCGATGTGCCGGCCTGGCCCTCGGTCAGCGCCTGGCGCGCCGCTTCCAGGCTCGGCCGGTCGCTGGCGGCGGCCTCGTTTCTCTCCTGCATATGCGCACTGCTGCACCCGGCCAGCAGCAGCAGGCTCATCCATCCGGCCGAAATACCGCGCATGCTGAACTTCCTAATGGCCGCCGAGGGTTTTGACGATTTGCAGCCCAGCCGGGCCACCGACGACGATGAACACGCAAGGCAGAATGAACACGATCATCGGCAAGGTCAGGAACACCGGCAAGCGTGCCGCCTTCTCCTCGAACTTGGTCAGATTGTCCTGCCGCATCTCCGAGGCCAGGCTGCGCAACGCCTGGCTCAGCGGCGTGCCGAACTGCATGGTCTGGATCAGCGTGCCGGCCAGCCGGCGCATCACTTCAAGTCCGGTGCGCTCGCCCAAGGCCAGCAAGGCCTGGCGCCGGTCAGACCCGATGCGCATTTCACTCGCGCAGATACCAAGCTCCAGCGCTACCGCCTGGTTGGCATAGATGAATTCCTGCGCCACCCGCTCGATCGCGTTCTCCAGCCCCAAACCCGCCTGGGCGCAGATCACCATCATGTCGAGTGCGTCAGGCAGGCCGCGTTCCACCTTCTTGAGGTGAGTCCCGCGCATCTGCTTGATGATAAAATCAGGCGCCAGCATGCCGGCGGCAAACGCGCCGCCAATGCAGGCATAGAACCCGGTCGGCGCGAAGCCGCGGCCATGGATCAGGAAATAGGTGAGCACCGGCAAGGTGAGCATCAGCAGAACCTTGCTGCCGATGAACATTCCGAACACTCTGCTGCCGCGAAGGCCCGCCTGATTGATGGTCTGTTCAAGCTGGGCGCGGGTGGCGTCGGACAGAATGCCGCTCTTGGCCAGGGCGGTGCCGAACTTGGCCACCAGATCGAGCGGCCTGAGCTTTTCCCGGCGCGGTTCGAGCTGCGGCCCGGAATCAAGGCCGGTCACCCGCGTCAGCCGCGCCTTCACCTTCTCCTCCTGATCGATCGCCCGCATCAGCAGGAAGGACGCGACAACGAAGAACAGGGCGATTGACCCAAGCAGCGGCAAAGGCAGGCCGTTCATAGCTATATCCCCAGGCACGTTTCCAGTTGCCGGTCACCGGTTTCCAGACCTCTGGAAACCGGCAAACGAAAACTGAAAACTATTGTCATGATAACGTACGCTTGATGATCTGCTGCATGGAGAACATGCCGAGGCAGAGCATGAACACCGCCAGTGCCAGAAGCTTGTTGCCGCCGCTGGTGGTAAACAGGATGTCGATATAATCCGGGTTCGTCAGCCACAGGCCGATGCCGCTGATCACCGGCAGAACCACCAGCACATAAATGCTGGTCTTGGCTTCGGATGCCAGCGCATTGCCGCGTTTGCGGGCCGCCTCGCGCTTGCGAATAGTATCGGCCAGCGTATCGAGGGTTTCGGTCAGCCCGCCGCCGGTCTGGCTTTGCAACGCCAAAGCGGTGGCGAAAAACCGATATTCCGCCAGATCGTTGCGCTCGGCCATTTCCACCAGCGCCGCCTCCAGATCCAGCCCGATGGCCACACCGTCGGCAGCTCTGCCAAATTCCTCCCTGGTCGGCGAAAGCCCTTCCTTGGACACCACCTTGATCGCCTCGCCCAGCGGCACACCCACGCGGACCGAGCGCGATACCATCGACAAGGCATCGGGGAATTGCGCCAGCAGCTCCCGCGAAACCTTGTTTGCGCAATAGCCGAGAAAACTGCGGGTGAGCAGGATGTCGATGCAGGGAACGGCAATCCAGCCGACCACGCCAAGCAGTTTGGTCGCCAGCAGGCCCGCCACCAGAGATGGCGCCATCATCACCAGGGCAATGCCCCACCACGTCATCGGATATTGCGACCGCCGATCCTCGCGCCAATTGAACACGGCATGGACGCGGGCCAGCGTGCTTGCCGGCTTCTGCTTGGTCCTGGCCGACAGCATCAGGGTCGGCACGCCGCTCGTTTTTGGCTTCAGATAGCCACCGATCGTGGCCTCGCGCCGCTCTGCCCAGGCCTGCTCGCGCTTCTGCTCGGCCAGCAGCCAAAGCCCGCTGGCCGTCAGCCCGATCAGGCAGACCAGCCCGCCTGCCAGCAAAAGAACAAGATGGCTGCTCACCAGTTCGTCTCTTCCATCGCCGCAACCCAGGCCCGGTCCATCTGGAAATACATCAGCCGGTCCCAGAAACTCGGCCGGCCGCGGCCAATCTTGTAGGCACCCACCAGCTTGGTGCCATCCGGCGTCTCACCGGTGAACTCGAACTGGAAGATGTCGTTCAGCACCACAACATCGCCTTCCAGGCCGACAATATCGGTCACCTGGGTGATGCGCCTGCCACCATCGCGATGCCGCTCCACCTGAACGATCATGTCCACCGCGCCGACGATCTGGGTTTTGATCGCCTTGCTCGGCAGGCCCATATTGCCCATCTGCACCATGTTCTCGATACGGGTCAGGGCATCGCGCGTGTTGTTGGCGTGGATGGTCGACATCGATCCGTCATGGCCGGTGTTCATCGCCTGCAACATGTCGAACGCTTCGCTGGACCGCACCTCGCCGATGATCACCCGGTCAGGCCGCATACGCAAAGCGTTGCGCACCAGATCGCGCTGGGTGATTTCGCCCCGCCCTTCCAGGCTCGGCGGCCGGGTTTCCATGCGCACCACATGCGGCTGCTGCAATTGCAGTTCCGCCGCGTCCTCGATGGTGATCACCCGCTCCGCCGGATCGATCATCCGCGACATCGCGTTCATCAGCGTGGTCTTGCCGGAGCCGGTGCCGCCGGAGATGATCACGTTCAGCCGGGAACGCCCGGCGATTTCCAGGATCCGCGCCACCTGCGGCGTGCAGCTGCCATGCGCCACCAGCCGCGCGAAATCCATTTTTCGTTTCGTGAACTTACGAATCGAAACGTAGGGACCATCCAGGGCGAGCGGCGGGAACACGATGTTGACGCGGCTGCCGTCCATCAGGCGCGCATCGACCATCGGCGATGATTCATCGATTCGCCTGCCGATGGCGGCGGCAATACGCTGGCAGATATTGGCCACATGCCCGGCATCGCGGAACCGGACATTCGAGAGGGTAACCCTGCCGGCCTTTTCAATGAACACCCTGTCAGGGCCGTTCACCATGATGTCGGCGATGCTCTCGTCATCCAGCAAAGGCTGAAGCGGCCCCAGCCCGAGCATATCGTTCACCAGCTCGGCGGCCAGCTGGCGCTGTTCGCGCGCATTCAGCTGAATGCGCCGCTCGGTGGCGATGTCGCCGACCAGCTTCTCGATTTCCGGCAGCAGCCGTTCCTGCGGCAGGGCGGCGGCGGCAGCGGGATCGAGCTGGGAGAGCGCGAGGGTGCGCAGCTCGGAGAGCTGGTCGGAGGTCGACGGGCTCGGCATGATCGGCGCCTGGGCCGCCGGCTTTGGCGCTATTGGCGGGATCGGCGCCAGCGGATCGGCTTCGCTCCGCCGGCGCCCGAACATCGGGGTGGCGTTCATTCAGCGCGTCCGGACAGCTTGTCGAATAATTTTCCCAGGCCGAACGGCCCGCCGGATGTCGACTTGGCAGCCTGGGTGTTGTCGGCGACGAAGGCGACTTCCTTGGCCAGCGACAGAATGCCGTTGCGGAATCCGCCGCTGGCGATGCAGGCCGGCGTGCCCATGGTAGCCGCCGTGCCTACCTGGCGTGGCTGGTAAGGGATAACGACGTCAATTGCCATCTCCAGCGCCTCCTCGATCTGCGGCCGTGTCAGCCCGCCTGGCTGGCCGAGCCGGTTCAGCACCACTACCGCCCGTCGTACCTGGTCGGGTCCGGTCGGCAGCGCCAGCAGGCGCAGCGTATTGCGCATGGCGGCCAGTGTCGGGTCCATCACCAGCACGCGCTGATGCGCCAGCATCAGCAATTCCCGGTATACCGGCACCGGCGCCGAAGGCACGTCGGCGACGACAAAATTATAGCGCCGCCGCAAGGCCGCCAGCAAAGCGCGCCCCGCACCCTCGGCGATGTCGGCGGCTTCCGTCACCTTCTCGTCGCCGGCCAGCACAGAGAGCCGCTCGGTCACCGGCTGGGCGGCACGCTCGACGAATAATTCGTCGATACGCGAGGGGGTTTCCAGCGCCAGGCGCAAGCCGGTGCCGGTGCGCCCGCCCAGCATCATCGCCGCGTTGCCGGTATAGATGTCCGGGTCGAACAGCAGCGTGTGCCGTTTCAGCTCCTCGCCCAGATACCAGGCCAGATTCGCCGCGACCGTCGTTGTACCCACCCCGCCGCAGGCGCCACTCACCGCCAGAATCCGGCCGCCTTGCAGGGCGCCGCTGGCCACCGGCCGCTGCGCGCAGGCCGGCCCGAACATGCGTGCCACCATCTCCTTGGCCAGCGGCTTGTAGAGATATTCGGCAACCCCAAGGTCGCGGGTGAGCGAACGATAGAAATTCATGTCCACGCGGTCGCCCACCACCAGAACGCGTGTATTCGGCTCGACCACTTCCGAGAGGTCGTGCAGCGCGGCCAGGGGGGCATCCTCGCCGGTGATATCGACCACCAGAACTTCCGGACTGGGCATTTTTCGCAGCATGGCGGTCGCCTGCCGGATGGAGGCGCGCTTCAGCTGGATGGAGGGCACCAGCTCCGCCATGCCTTCGCGAACCGCCATTTCGCTTTCGGCATCGGTCACAAACGCCAGTACCGTTGAACGTTCGACAGTCTTTTGGCCGGTTTCCGCCGGCGCCTGAGCCAGGGTATTCTGTGCCACGGTCTACTGCCCCCCGCCGCCAGTCGAATTGTTGTCGCCAGAGTTGCTCGTGGTAATCTGCGAAATATCCGAAGCAGGCAGTTTCTTCAGCTTGTCGTTGCGCAGCCGGTCAACCGCTGCCGCGCCGAGCTGGCCGTCACCGCCAGTCACCCCTGTGCCGCGCACCAGATCGCCGGGGTTGGCCACCATCAATGTCAGGTTTGCACGATTGGTATGGGCGGGCACATACAGGCCCTCCCGCGTCAAGGGATCATATTGCGGGCCGCACGCGGCGGTGCCAAGCAGCAGGGCGCATGCGCCAAGCCCGAAAAATGCCCGCAAAATTGTGAAAGACCGTCTCTGAGGGCGCAACGCGCCTGAAAATGTAATGCGCATGAGGTGCTCCTACTCGACAACGAAGCCGGCATCGGCGGGGATGCGGCGATACGGGCTATTGGAATTGAACGAGCCGCTGCCAAACTGCCGCAGCTGAAGAATGCGCTCCAAATCATTAGGTACCGTAAAACCGTCGGTCGGCAGATGCAGCGCGTTGGGGTCGTTGATCGGCCGCACGATATAGGGCGTCACCACGATCACCAGCTCCGTCTCGGCCCGGTTGAAGCTGTCCGAGCGAAACAGCGCGCCCAGTACAGGGATATCGCCGAGCCCAGGCGTTGCCTGGGTAATCTGGGTCGTCTGGTCCGACAGCAGGCCGGCAATGGCAAAGCTTTGTCCTGAGCCCAGCTCCACCGTGGTATCGGCACGCCGAACCGTCAGCGCCGGGATGCTGAGCGTCACGTTGCCGCCGACATAGGAGGTAACACCGTTGGCCTTGTCGAGCTGGCTGACTTCCGGCCGCACATGCAGGCTGATCCGGTTATGCGCCATCACCGTCGGGACGAAAGCGAGCGATATACCGTATTGCTTGAAGTCGATCGAGAAGGTGCCGTTGCTGTTGCCGTTGGCCTGGGTGGTCGCCACCGGGATCGGGAATTCGCCGCCGACCAGGAAGCTGGCTGGCTGGCCGCTCATCGTCGTCAGGTTCGGCTCGGCCAGCACATGCACCAGCTGGTCCTGAGACAACGCATCGACGACGGCATCGAGGCTATAGCCGGCTTTCGCGCTGCCAAGGTTGATCTGGCCTTCCGACGGCGCCACGCCCGCCACTGTCGAGATCAGGTTGCTGGTGGAAACACCAAAGGCCGCTTCCCGGCCCAGCGCGGTTGCCGCCGACCAGTTCACCCCAAGCTCCCGCGTCAGCGTGCGGCTCATTTCCGCCACCCGCACATGCAGGCTCACCTGGATCGGCTCATCTGTCGTCAACTGGTTGTCGATCTTGCCGTCGGCGGGCAGCGCACCCTTGGCGGCCAGAACCGCCTTCTCCGCGTCGGCTGCCGTCGGCACATGGCCATTCAGCGCCACGCCGGTTTCCGTCGCATGGGTGTTCACCGCGCCCTGCGCGCTATGCCTGATCGCGCTCTTGGCCATGGCGGCGTCGAAATTCGATGGCACAACGGTCACCTGGTACTGACCGATCAGCGCGCCGGACGTATCCAGCGCCGCCACCGTCGTGGTGCCGGGTGCCACCGCAAAAACGAACAGGCTGTTGGCGCTCGCCGGCCGCACCTCCACCACTTTTGGGTCGGCGGTGAACACGTTGGTGGCTGGCGCGTTCAAATGCAGCACCTGGCCATTGCCCGCCGACAAGGTGATCGACCCGTGCACCGGCTTCGGCTTGGCCACATCGAGCGTGGCAGGAGGGGCGGATTGCACCGGAGAGGGCGGCTGCGCCATGGCCTGCGAACCGGCCAGGCTCGCCAGCGACACGATCGCGCTGAGCGTCAGCAGCCGCGTCTTCAATGGGCCGGATGCCGACGGAGGATTGCAAATCGGGCGCATCAGAAAGGATATTCCTTGTCACTGGTTCCTGAATAAACGTGCAGCATATGCGAAGCGCCCTGGTCGTCCGGCTTGTGCATGCTGCCGATCGCGGTCGATACGTCCTGGCTGTAGGTCACCGCATGGTCGCTGCTATCGACCGGAGTTCCTGCATCCACCGGTCGAACCGCCAATGAGAGGCGCCCAAGCCGGGTGGCGACCGCGACCTTCTCCACATCCTCAGGCGAGACCTCCAGCGTCACTGTGCGCGATTGCTGCGAGGTGTCGCCGGTGGTCGAGGCGCCGCCCTGCACCATCTGCTGATCCACCGCGATCACCCGCACATCCTTCAGCACGGTCTCGGCCGCCAGCCGCCGGCCGAGCGGCACACTCGGGTCGTCGATCTGCTGGGTGAGAATAAGGTCGACATGGTCGCCAGGCCAGATCAGGCCAGCGGTTCCCGTCACCGCATCCACGCCCACCGAGGCGGCGCGTTTGCCGGGCGTCAGCACCGCCGCCAGAAAGCCGTGATCGCCAGGGCGCATCACATCGGCCGGCAGAATGATCTGGTGTGGCAACAGCGTCTGGCGCACCATGGAGCCGAACAGCTCAGACCGCGCCGACGGCGTATCCTTGCGCGCGCCGACCGGCACGTCGCCCTCTGCCACCTCGTGCAGTTCCATATCATCCGGTTTCAGCAATGTTCCGGCGCGCAACGTGGTGGCGGCGGCCAGCACATTCACCTTCTGTATGGTCACAACCGGCGGGGCAGGCGGGTGCAGGCTGACCCAGGCAACGGCGGAAAATCCGACGAGCCCGGCAGCCATCAACAGAAAGAGCATCGTTCTAAGCATGGTATGGCCTCGGGTTCGGTCGGCTAATGAAAGGCGGCTGGGCGTGCGGGAGGCCGCACCGTAATGCAGCCGGCGGCGGCACTTCCAAAACCGGGCGCATACAGAGCATCATCCAGCAAGGGCCTATCACCGGGTTATCAGGATGTCACGATGGCGAAAACACCACCGGTTGCAATAGCGGCAGCGTAAGGCAGCGGGCCACGCCGGCGCAATCTGCGCAATTCGCAGCGCAGCGCCCGCCGCAGCAGCCCGTCAGGCTTGGCTGCATTCGGCCGTGGCGCCACGCGGCTCCCCAATAGGTAGAAAACCGCGATGATGCCGCCGGCAATCGATGTCGCCAGCAGCAGGGTGGGCACCATCATCGGTGAGACGAATACCGCAGATGCGGTCAGCAGCTTTACGTCCGCGCCGCCCATCCAGCCAAAGCGCCAGCAGCCATAGGTAACGGCAAATACCGCGGCGCCGCACACCAGGCCCCAGACAATATCGCCGGTGATCACGCGGAGCACCAGGCCGCAGAGCAGCAGGGCGGCGGAGACGCGGTTGGGTACGGTGCGGAAGCCGATATCGTGCAGGGCTGCAAACACCAGCAGAGCGGCGCCTATGGCAACCACGCTATCGGTCAGGATCAGCAAGAGCATCGAGGCTGAATGGGGCACGACAAAACCCTAGACCTTGATTGGCCAAGCAGAAAGTCACGCAAACAGGAAATGGTCGGCCGGCTCGCCGGTGGGTGCCGTGAAGTCCCTGGCGGGAGCTTCACGGCACTCGGTCCGGGGTCGGATCGGCTTGCCGCATATCCAGGCAGTGCCTGCAGATGCGGATAAAAGCCGTCTTGGTTCAGATCGAGGTAGAAACGGTGCTGAACAGAGCGGTCAGCGTGCTGCCGAACTTGGTGAAGATCGTCACCAGCACCAGGCCGAGAATGCTGGCGATGATGCCGTATTCAAGAGCGGTGACGCCGTCGCGGTCGGCTTTGAATGTGAGGGCCTTAACGATAAGCTTGTCCATAATTCTAGTCTCCAGTTGTGCGATGCGCATCAGCGCTCGCGATGTGTTGCAATCTCACAGCAGCGGCTTTGTCCCTGGTCCGCCGAGACGCCGTCTCGTGATGGCGTGCTCTTGTCGTAACGTCCTATTAATTGCATGTCAATCTAAAAATCACGATCAAACCTTAATTTTGTCAGTTTAATTTGAGACAGGGTCCTCTGAGTGGCGATGGTCTACAACCATGCGTTGTTTTTCTATCGCAATGCCTAGCATAAGCGTCATCACAGACTCGAGAGAAGTCTGTTTTTGTGATGAAAACGCTAATAACGCGCAAACGTGGCTTAATCACCACAGCTAGAACGCCCCGCGACCAGTGCAACGACTGGTTGCGCTTTCCTCGCTGGCCTCTCCCAGGGCGTTAACCCTCGGATTCGGTGCCGGGCTGCCCCAAATACGCGTTTGCGTTGATATCGGCACCTGAACACAACCACCGACGCACGGAAAGCCAGAGCAGCAGCGGCGCCACGGCGCACCCAAGTGCCAGATGGGCAGCGGCCGCCGCCGGATAAGCCAGCAGGGTCAGCAGCATTAACACGGCAAGGGTGGGCATCTCGCCCGGCAGCCAGCCCTGGCGCCGCGCGGCGCCCACCAGCCAGGCGCTGGCCACGCTCGCCATCACCAGGTCGTAGAACAGCAGGAACGGCATCGCCACCATCGTGCCGGCAATCAGCGCCGCCATCCTGGCCTCATCGCCCGGCGCCGCGCCTCTGGTTCTCTTCCACCACACCACACCGACGATGCCGGCGGCGGCAAGGCTGGCGGCCGCCTGGATTGCCCAGCCGGTGCCTGGCCCGGCACCAAGCAGCCGCGCGGCTCCGCCAGGATCGATATGGCCGGCAAACTGGATTTTCCCGCTCTCGATGGTGCCACGCGCATGCAGCGCCATGTCTATGAAGCCGCCCCAGCTCCGTGTGCCGAACACCAGCAGCGAAAGCCCCACAAGCCCGGCCACGCTCGACGCGGCCCCCAGAATCGCCCGCCACTCCCGCCCGCAGAGCAGGGCCACCGGGATCAGCACGCCGAAATGCGGCTTGAAGCACAGCGCCCCGAAGGCCAGCCCGGCCAGAAATGGCCGGCGGCGCAGCGCCCATGTGCCAATGCCCATCAGCCCGGCGGAGAGAAACGAGTTCTGCCCCCAGCCAAGCGCCCAATAGACTGCCGGCACGGCAATCAGCGTCATCGCTGCCAGCCGCCCGCCACCGGCAATCCGCGTCGTCACCACCAGCCACAGCACGAAGGTCAAGGTTTCGAACAGGATGAAGGCCAGCAGATAAGGCAGTTTTGCCAGCGGCGCGCAGATCAGCAGAAACACCGGCGGATTGAGAAAATATTTGTAGTCGATCCCGGGGGAAGTCGCCTGCTCCTCGGCCACCCGGTGGGCCGCCAGGTCATAGGCGTCAGAGGCCTGGCCACGATCCGCCAGCACGCCAGCCGCATAGAAACTGGCGAAATCGGTGGTGGTCGGCCTCGGCAGCCGGGTGAACGCGTTATGCGAACCGGCGATAAAGAAGGCAAACAGCCCCAGCTGAACCAGGATCGCCGCGCGCACCAGGCTGCGGTAACGCATCGCGCCCTGCATTGGCGCTATCATGCCATAAGAGGCGCGGCGCGGCCGCCATCCGCGGCAATCCGCGCCAAAATCACGATCAGCAGAAAGGTGATGATCGGCGGGGCCAGCGGCAGGTTCAGATAGAGGCTGGCTGACCGTGCAACCAGCGGCAGCAGATAGGCCGAGCCCAGAGCGAGTTTTTCCCAGGGGCGCCAGCCTCGCGGCGCCGCCTCGGCCGCGAGCCATGCCATCGGCACCGCCAGGATCACCAGATCATAATCCATGATATAAGGTGTGCAGAGGCAGGCTGCTGCCGCCATCATCGCCACTTCTGGCCTCGCGCCGGGCCTGCGCGCGGATAGGCCGGCGATCGCGCCCAGGCAGATCAGGGTTGCCGCGAGTTGCACCCCCACGCTCAGGTCGAAACTGCCTGTGAGCAATCGCACACCGCCGAAAAAAGACAGCTGCTTTGGCCCGTTTTCGACGCTTTGAACCATCGCCGTGCTGATCCGCAGTGAGCCGAAGAACCCGTGCCATGCGGCACTGCCCAGCACCGCCCATGAGATCAGGACCAACGAAGCGGCGGTGGCGCCGCAGGCGACCAGTGCCGTCCAGCGCCGCGCCGCCAGCAACACCACCGGCACGCACAGCGCCAGATGCGGCTTGTACACCAGCACGCCGAGCGACATCCCGGCGAGCACCGGCCACCGCTCCAGCAGCAGCATCGCCGCCGCAAAACAGGTCGCGGACAGAAAGCCGTTCTGCCCCGGCATCATGTTCGTCACTGCCGCCGGCAGCGCCAGAATGGAGAGCAGCGGCCACGTGTAAGGGATAATCAGTCGCAGGCAGACCATCAGCATGGCGTAGCCGCCGAAGACGAACGCCGCCATCGCCCAAAGATAGGATAATTTTGCCAAGGGCAGGGTGATCAGCATGAACACCGGCGGATACATATACGGATAGTATAGCTCGCCATCTATCCGGGCGCCGGTCTTCTCCATCGCCATCAGCGCCCGCGCCTGATAGGCCTCTGCCGGCCGGCCTTCCGCGGCCAGCCGCGCGCCAGACCAGAAGGCGTCGAAATCGGTAATGAAAGGGCGGCCTTGCGGGCTTTCGGCCGCATCGGCAATCAGCCAGCCGGTCATCCCCAGCGCACAGATCAGCATGGTTGCCGCCAGAAGGCGGCCATAGATGGTTGCACGGGCGGCGTCCAGCCAGTCGGCTTGCCGGCAGTGCCGATAGACGCGCCGCAAACCCCGCATCGCCGCCGCCTTCCATCGCCTGGCTGGCAACGCGGAATTTTTGGCATTCCCCGCCATTACGGCTTGTGCATCCCTTGCCCGGCCATGGCACCATTTCCGTAGACAGGGTCGGTGTCGGCTCGCAGCCGCGCCTCCGGCGTCAGATCGCGATTGAACATGTCGATGAAATCCAGGCTCGCCGAGGCGCAGGGCCGGCAGATGGCAGAGATCAGGTTCATCCGCACCGGCCATCCGGCTTCGAAATACAGATTGAACACCGGCAGCATAGCGAAACCCATGCCGATAGCCAGGCTCAGGGTCGCCGCGCGGGCATCCATCTCCGCTTGCGCCGTTCGCATCACCAGGATCGCGGTCATGAAGGCGGTCAGCGTGGTGAACGACCCGATCCGTGAGAGATCCCAGGCCAGCAGCAACACCCCGATACCGCTAAGGCAGGAGCCTGCATAGAAGACGGTGAGCATCACCCTGTACCACCCGGCAGGTGCCACCTGTGCTATCGCCCTGCGTGCGAAGGGCAGGCCGAGCCACATGATGCAGAGTCCCGGCAGGGTGGCATAGGCCAGGCCAAGCAGGCCATTCAGCGGGTGGTTCACCCATTTCAACGCCATCACCCGCAACGCGCTGATGGTGCCGTGGCCGATATACAGATCGAGTTGCTGCGCCGCCGTCTCCGGGCTCAGCCCGGCGGAAACCAGCCGGTGCAGCACCGCCTCCTGCGGGTGATTGCTGAACAGTGCCAGGCACAGCACCACCTCCACCCCGGTGCCGACGGTCAGGAATTGCAGCAGGCGCCAACCTGGCCGCAGCGCGCTGCTAAAGATGGCAAAGGGCAGCATCAGCAGAAAGGCCATTTCATGCAGGGTGGTGAACACCACCAGCAGGGCAGCCACGCCCCAGGCCGGCGCTACCGGCATCATCAGGCCGCCCGCCAGCATGAAGGCGGCGATCAGCCCGTCAGGATAGCCGATATGATGCGCCACCAGGCCTAGAAACGGCGACGTCGCCAGAAGGGCGGCAAGCACCATGCGTGCGCGGCGCGCGCCTGCAGGCGCGCGCCATAGCAAGGCGGCGACAATGCCGATCACCGCCGCCAAGCCCGCCCAGTTGAGTTGCGCGGCAATCAGACGAACCGTCGCCGGGTCACAGCGCCCGAGCAAGGGCGAGATCAGCGTGCCCACCAGGCCGCGCCGCACCGGACCATGCCCGTAGCTATTGACCCAGAAATAGAGCTCATCGGTGTAGAACAGGGGCAAGCTGCCCTTGCCGATCGTCCATCCCGACAAGGCCAGGAATACCAGCGTGGCGGCCGCAGACGCCACATAGTCCATCGCCGGCATCGCCACGCGCCAATTGGCTTCCTGCATGCGCATGGCGCGAATATCGTTCATCGACCGTGTTGAATGGAAAAAACTGCGGCGATGATCCGGCCGGGATCGATGATCTGGCTCAGCCTCTGCTTCGCCCTCGGCACATGATGCGCATCGTTTCGCGTCCACGTAAAAACGATCGTCATGCCAACCCGTCATGCGCTGAAAATACGCCTACGCTATCCTATAGAGGGCGGCGTATTTCCATCGCAACGAATGCGGCGGCCGCTATATCTATCTTCCGAGAGTGTAACACATTGGCAACGCCGCCGGGCGGATGACATGCAGCTACGATAGTTCCGCGGCGGATTGCGCACGCGCCACCACCACAGCCAGAAGGCTGGCGACGATCATCCAATATGCAGCAGGCGGTCTGGCATGAACAGCGCGGCGCGGTCGGTGGAAACAGCCAGTCTATCTCCGTTCAGGGCGAATTCCGTGGAACCGCAGCAAGCTGCTTCAAAAAATCACGGTTTCACGCCGGTCATCCGGCGCGCCCTGCGGTCAGGCCGCGCGATACGATCAGGCCCAACAGCGCGGCCACAAGCAAAGGCATCACCTGCACCCGTGCACCGGAGCCGAGAAAGCGGGCAACAGGTGTGGTGATATAGAGCGCTGCAAGCAGCGTCTTCTCCCAGTCGCGCCATCCCTCTCGCAAGCCGCAGCTTGTGAGCCAGGCCATTGGCAGACTGAGGCAAACCAGATCGTAATCCCACACATAAGGGGTACATAGCATCGCGGCGGGAATCGCGGCAGCGATCTCAATAACGGGGCCGGGCCGGCTTCGGCTCAACACGGCAACGCCGGCCAGGGCCGCCACCCCGGCCACTACCTGCAGGCTGTAACTGATGCCAGCATTCCCATGCAGCAGGCGCAGGCCCGCGTAGACGCTGACCAGTTTTGGCCATATCTCCGAGCTGTCCAACATTCGGGGCGCATTTGCGGAATTGGCCAGGAAATGCTGCCATGTTTCGGTGCCCAGAACTGCCTGCGAGACTGCGGCCAGGCATAAGGCGGTGATGGTACAACTGAGGAGCGACACCCACCGTCGCGCGGCCAACAGCGCCAGGGGTACCGCGATCGCCAGATGCGGTTTGCACACGAGCAACCCGAGCGAAGCACCGGCCAGAGCGGGCCGGCTTTCGATCAGGATCATTGCGGCACCAAAGCAACTGGCGCTGGCATAGCCATTTTGGCCAATTACCGCGTTCAGCACCCCCACCGGAAACGCCAGGATTGGCAACACGGCCCAGCCAGGTGCCGGCAGCAGGCGCAGTATGCACAAGGCCCATGTTGCGAAGAACGCCGTTATAAATATCGCAAGGGCCGCCAAATAAGGCAATGCGCCGAGCGGCAATGACATCAGCAGGAAGGTCGGTGGATACAGATAGATAAAGAATTGCCCGATTGGCAGTTGTGCCGTCGCGGATTCCATCGCGTGCAATGCCACCGCGTCATAAGCGCCCGCGGCGTTGCCATTCAGGGCAAGCCGCGCGCCCGACCAAAACGCATCGAAATCCGAGGCAAGAGGCCGCCCACCAGGGCCGTGCCACGCTGCGCCGATGATCCCCCGGTAGAACACCACCAGTGCTATCAGGCTGACGGCGGCAATAAGGCTGCCATAGGCACGGGCGCGATCTTCCGTAAGCCAGTCACCTCGCCGGACCAATAACAAGGTGCTGCGCATCTTATCGTTCATCCGTCGCACCATCAAAGGGCAGAATGGCGGCTCTGCGCAGCAGCAGCCCCATCAGGGCGGCCACCAGCGGCGGCGCAATGATCACGCCCAGCATCATGCCGCAGGCGCGCGCCACCAGCGGCAGCAAAAACAACGTCAGCAACAGGATTTTTTCCCAAGGCCGCCAACCGGTGCGCTGCGCCTGCGCCATCAGCCACGCCATCGGCACCGCCAATATGGCCAGGTCATAATCATACAGGAATGGGGTGAACAGCAGTGAAGTGGTCACCATCATCGCCGCCTCGTGGCCGGCACCCGGCCTGCGCCAGGCCAGCCTCGCCAGCAGCACCAGGGCCGCCACCGAAACCACGCCCTGTACCGCATAGGCAGCCCCGTTGCCGCCGCCGGCCAAACGAACGGCGCCGAAAAAACTTTGCAGTTTTGGCCATTTGATCGCGATGGTCTCGATATCGGCGCGCGCATTCGGCGCGTTCGCCAGAAAGCCGCGCCACACCCCGGTGCCGAGAACCAGCCAGGAGAGCAGGCAGAACCCGCAAGCCGTGGCGCCGCAGGCCAGCAAGGCGCGGATACGCCGCGCCGCGAGCAGCGCCACCGGCACACACACCGCCAATTGCGGCTTGCACACCAGCCCACCCAGACACATGCCGGCCAAAATAGGCCTGCTGTCCAGCCAGATCGCAGCACCAGCGAAACACGCCGCCGATAACGGGGCGTTCTGGCCCGACAAACCATTCATGATGAAGCCGGGAAAACTCAACAGCGGCAGCCACGCCCAGAATTGCGGCAAGATGCGCCGCAACAGAGCCAGCACCAGCACCATCTCGGTCGCCAGGAACAGCGCCAGCGCGATGGTGAAACCGAAAAGTCCCAGCGGCAGGCACAGCAGCAAGGCGGTCGGCGGGTAGTAGAAGGCCAGATAGCCCGGCGGCATGCTGGTCGCCGCCCGTTCGGTGGCTTCGATCGCCACATTATCATAGGCCTGCGGCGCATGCCCACTCACCGCCAGGCGCCCCGCCGCCCAGAACGCATCGAAATCCAGCGCCATCGGCTTGCCAGGGTGGCGGATGAATTCCAGCAGCAGCAGCACTGCCAGACCCGCCACCAAGCATATCAACAGGGTCGCCAGCAGGCGCGCCAGGGTCATTGCCCGGTCGCCGGTCAGCCACGCCGCCTCGGAAAGGCTTCTTACGCTCGGAACGATCATACCGCTCAAGCCTAGTTGAGGAAGGCGCGCGCCGGAACCTGCCTTTTCAGGCCGTGTGGCTAAACAGCGCTGCGGCGTGTTACCCCGGTTATGGCGGTTCAATCGGCTTGGGCTGGGGTCCGTTGCACTCAACCCTGGCGGGAGCCGAACGCCATGCATCCAAGTCGATCCGTGCGCGCCGCTTCACGCATCATGATCAACCGTCATCCGCTTGCCATGGCGATCGGGCTGTGCTGCCTGCTGGCGCTGCTGGTGCGCCTCATCGCCTATGGCCTGATGCCGGGCCCCATGCATCCGGATGAAAATTTTCAGTATCTCGATCAGGCGCACCGGATTGCCTTTGGCACCGGGTTGATTCCCTGGGAGTATCGTATCGGCATCCGTTCATGGCTGATGCCCGCGCTGCTGTCGCCGGCCTTCGAAATCGGCAAGCTGCTCGGCGGCAATCCCGCCTTGGCGCTATGGATCGTCGCGACAATGCTGTCGATCGCCTCCCTGCCAAGCGTCGCATGCGCCATGCTCTGGGGATATTCCGCCGCCGGCCTGGCGGGCGCGGTCGCCGCCGGTGTGGCCAATGCCACCTGGTTCGAGATCGCCGCCTTTGCGCCGCATGCGCTGGCCGACACCATCGCCGCAAGCCTGCTGATCCCCGGGCTGTATTTCTCCGGCGTTGCCCGGCCCTGGCCCAGCCCCGGTGCACGGCTGATCGGGGCTCTGCTCCTTGGACTAGCGTTTGTCCTCAGGCTGCAACTGGCGCCGATCGTCGGCATCACATGCCTATGGTGTGCCTGGCGCGGCGGCCATCGTCAGGTTCTGATCGGTTTGGCGATCCCGATCGTGCTGTCGGGAAGTGTCGATGCCCTGACGCTATCTTATCCATTTCAGTCGATCGTGAGATATGCCTGGGTCAACCTTGCGCTGGGCGCCGCGCAATCCTACGGCACGCTGCCCTGGTACGCCTATGCGGTGATGAAACTGCTGTTCTGGGGCGGCCTGGCCGTCCCTGTTATCGGCTTCGCGCTGCTCGGCGCCTCACGCCTGCCAGCGCTCGCGCTATCTGCCCTCTGCGTCGTCCTGCCGTTTCTTCTTTTGGCGCACAAGGAAGATCGCTTCATCTATCCGGCCTTGCCGCTGCTATTCACCTTGGCCGGCGTGGGAAGTGCGATGGCAGCCAAAGCCATTCTGGTGCGATGGCGGATGGAAAATCACGCCTGGCTGCCCGGCCTCAGCTGTGCTGTCCTCTGGCCAATCATGTCGCTGCTGGCACTCGAACAGGCACCGATCTGGCCGTATCTGCATCAATTTTCGGCCATCAATGCGGCCGTCGCCGAGATCAATCGCCACCCGGATGTCTGCGGCGTCGCCCTGCATCCGCTGGAGCCCTGGGCGCGCGTGCCGGGATATTCGCGGTTTCCAGCCGCGGTGAAAATTTATGGTTTTACCGATACCGATCCGATCGCACGCAGCGCCGCCTTCAACTACGTCATCGATCATTACGGCGGTGCTGTGCTGCCGAAGGCCGGTTTTTCGGTGCTGAAATGCTGGGACATGCCCACCCGGCAATCCTGGCCGGATCGCTGGATTGCCCATGTCTGTCTCTGGCACCGCGATGGCGGCTGCGATCCCTCGGCCTCGCCCACCTTGAGCCCGCCTCTGCCAGCTTTCCTCGGACGAGAAAACTGGGCTAAAGCAGATTGGAAGTAGAAAAATCAGCTAAACACCGCCCATTCCACAGGCTCAACGCCCAGTTGCCGGGCCGTCGCTTGCAGGCGGCGGGCGCCTCTGCTAAACGGCGCGGCTCACGATTGCAAATGCGTGACATGGATGCACGCGTTGAAGCGGCCATGTCGCCGGACTGGAGACCAAGCGTATGGCTGTTCCGAAGCGGAAAACCTCGCCAAGCCGCCGCGGCATGCGCCGCAGCCACCAGGCACTGACGCCCGAGGCGCATGCCGAGTGCAGCAATTGCGGCGAGCTCAAGCGGCCCCATCATGTTTGCGCTGCGTGTGGCCATTACGATGGCCGCGAAGTCGTCGCCGCCGGGAAAACCCTGAAGGGCGCCGTCCGAGTCTGACGCTGGTACTGACCCCGGCCGGCTCCCTATGACAGATCCAGTGGAGACACAGGCTGCGTCGCAGGATGGAGCCTGCAGGGAGCCGTTTACCCTGGCCGTCGACGCCATGGGCGGTGATCGGGCGCCGGAAGTGGTGGTCGAAGGCCTCGGTATCGCCGCCGAGCGGCACCCCGAAGCCCGCTTCCTGCTGGTCGGCGAGGAAGCCACGCTGGTGCCGCTTCTGCTCGGCAATAAGCGCGCCCGCGCCGTCTGCACCCTGCGCCACGCGCCGGACCGCATCACCGGCGACTGCAAGCCCACCATGGCCCTGCGCATGCGCCAATCCAGCATGCGCCTGGCGATCGACGCGGTGGCGAGCGGGGAGGCCCAGGGCGTGGTTTCGGCCGGCAATACCGGCGCTCTGCTCGCATTGTCGAAAATCGTGCTGAAAACCTTGCCTGGGATCGACCGCCCGGCGATGGCGGCCATCATGCCCTCCGCCCGCGGCGACGTGGTGATGCTCGACCTCGGCGCCAATGTCGCCTGCGATACCCGCAACCTGGTCGAATTTGCCCTGCTCGGCGACATGTTCGCCCGCACCGTGCTCGGGCTGACCGCGCCCAGCATCGGCCTGCTCAATGTGGGCTCCGAGGAGCTGAAGGGCGATGACCGCCTGCGCCGCGCCGCCGAGATTCTCCGGTGCAGCCATATCGGCGCCCAGTTCCACGGCTTCGTCGAAGGCCATGACATCGCCGCCGGCACCACCGATGTGGTGGTCACCGACGGGTTCACCGGCAATGTGGCGCTGAAAACGGGCGAGGGGGCGTTGAAACTCGTCACCGACCTGCTCAGGCAGATTTTCTCCAGCAGCCTTTCGTCAAAGCTTGGATATTTGCTGGCCAAGCCAGGGCTGGACCAGATGAAGATCTGGCTCGATCCTCGCCGCTATAATGGCGCGGTGATGCTCGGGCTGAACGGTGTGGTGGTGAAATCCCATGGCGGCACCGATGCCGAGGGCTTCGCCCACGCCACCGACGTGGCGGTGGATATGGTGGTGCATCGCTTTAACCACCGAATCCGCGAGGGGCTGGGACGACTCGGCACTGTGATGACAGAACAGGCGCCTCTGGCCGCGGTACGATAATGATTTTCCTGCGTTTTTCACTCAAGGCGGAGCGCTGCCGCATGGTTCCGGCATGAAGCGGTCGCAGATCACCGGCGTTGGCGGCTATTTGCCCGAACGCTGCGTGAGCAATGCCGAACTGGCGCTCACCGTCGATACCTCCGATGATTGGATTTTTGCCCGCACCGGCATCCGCCAGCGCTACATGGCCGCCCCGCATGAGAGCTGCGCCTTTATGGGTGCCCGCGCGGCTGAGGCGGCGTTGCGACAGGCGGGGGTGAATGCCGGGTCGGTGGACGCCATCATCCTGGCCACCGCCACGCCGGACGAGGCATTCCCCGCCACTGCCGTTCGCGTCCAGGCTCTGCTCGGATCGGCCGCCGGCTTCGCCTTCGATCTGTCGGCTGCCTGCAGCGGATTCATCTATGCGCTGGCCACTGCCGACGCGTTCATCCGCGCCGGCTCCGCCCGCACGGTGCTGGTGATCGGCAGCGAGGTCTATTCGCGCATCATGAACTGGCAGGACCGCACCACGTGCGTGTTGTTCGGCGATGGCGCCGGCGCGGTTCTGCTGCAAGCTGGCGATCCTGAGGGCCCTGGCATTCTCTCCACCCACCTGCACGCCAACGGCGCCTTCGGTGACATGCTGTATGTGGATGGCGCGGTGGGCCGGAAGGACCGGCCCGGCCATCTGGTGATGAAGGGCCAGGAGGTGTTTCGCCACGCGGTGAAGAAGCTCGCCGAAGCGGTGGACGAGGCTTTGGCCGCCAACGGATTCGGCCATGCCGACGTGGATTGGCTGGTGCCCCACCAGGCCAATCTGCGCATCATCGAGGCCATGGGAAAGCGCCTCGGCCTGCCGCCTGACCGCGTGGTCGTCACGGTTGACCGCCACGCCAACACCTCCGCCGCCTCGGTGCCGCTCGCTTTGGCCGAAGCGGTGCAGGATGGCCGGATAAAACGCGGCGAACTCGTGCTGATGGAAGCCCTCGGTGGCGGCCTCACCTGGGGCTCCGCCCTGGTCCGCTTCTAGAGCGGCTTCAGCCTGACTGGAAACGGCCCCGTGTCCGTCAGGCCGCTCTAGATCTTTGTTTTGGCGGGCATTTTTATCAGCCTTTGGCCATTTTGGACCGGCGTGGCAATTCCAGTCAGGCTGATAATGCCCTAACGCGGGGTACCCGGGCGCCGCGCGTCATCAAAATTGCCTGCCCGTCCTAGGGTGGGCTGCTTGCAGCCCACGCCCCCGCGCGGCGCAGGATCACTGCAAAATGACAAGCGCGCGGCCCCATCCAACCGGCCGAAGCGTTGCCGCGCCATGGCCAAAGGCCGCTCGACCAGCCAGAACATCAGCGTGGCGTAGGCAGCGATCAGCACCAGGGCCACGGCGTCTCTGGCCGCCGCAGGCAGGCCTGCTGCCTGTTGATCCAGCAGCATGAAAATCGTCTCGTGGCACAGATAGACGCTGTAGGAAACCGCCCCGATCGCCCGCAGCGCCCGCCATCGAAGAACCGTGCCAACCATCGTGTTCCCCTGCAGCACAGCCGCGAACAGGATGAAAAGCGCAGCTCCTTGCAGCGTGTAGCGGAATGTCTGGCGGAACATCTCGCTGCGTATCAGCAAGCATATGCCGAGTGTCAGCAACGCCAGGGCCACATGAAACGCCGCCGGCCGGGTGCAGGTTTGCCGATCCAGAACCGGATTGTTCCACATCGCAAGGCAGCAGCCGAACAGGATCGAATCGATCCGCGTATGAGTCATATAGTAATTCGCCGTATAATCCGTCAGCAGAGCAACATTGGCCACGCGGATAGCGAGCACCGCAAAGCAGAGGCCAAGCATAAACAAGGCGGCGTGCCTTCCGGCCATGCGGCGCAGCGCAATTTGAAAAATAAACGGGAAAACAAGATAAAAATGCTCTTCCACCGCCAGCGACCATAGTGGCGTTATCGGCGCGCCGTTCACCTGATCCGGCGGCGCGACATAATTCACGTAAAAAAACATCTGCGCGATGATGACGTGCCACTGGACCGAAAACTGAATAAGGCCGGTGCCGGCGAGCAGGGTGGCCGCGCCGATGGTGATCCAGAGTGGCGGGTTGATCCGGCAGATACGCCTTAGATAGAAATTGCGTATATCGATGGTACCGGCGCGGGCGGCCTCCACGCGCAATTGGCTGGTGATCAGATAGCCGCTGAGAAAGAAGAAGAGGGTCACCCCGAACCCGCCCGGAACCACGCGCTCCAGCCCGGCATGGGCAAGAACCACGATCAGCACGGCAATCGCACGAATGCCGTCCAGTTCCGCAACATGACCCACCCGCTACCTCAGCCTGTCTGCGACAGCCAGCGCCCGGTGTTATTAAAACTGTCTGGACGACGCCAGATGCAGCCGCAGGATGGCCGCCCAAGCGCCGCAAAATGAACCAATCTGCCGCTATGTACGACAGCGAGTAGTCCATCGTCGTAGTATAAACACGTCACCCAAAAGCGCTGCGGCGGAGATCAGATGGTTACGGGGTCTGTAACCTACGGCTGACAATGGCCTTACTCTCCGCTAATCTCAGCCGTTCAAGCAACGCGTAAGACTGGCTCAGCAAGGCCCGCGTTGTCGACAGCCGAACGCTACTGACTTCCAGCGAGTAGGGCATGCCCTTCAAGCGGAAGAGGGAAAGTCCGATACTGCTTGCATCCCTGGTCGTCATAACGATAACGTTACTAGCGTCACGTTTCGATGTCAAGTCGATCAACGATGCAAGCGCGGCCTGCCCCAGGGTGGGCCGCCGGCGGCCCACCACTTCCCAATCACCCGCCCCTCGCTAGATGACCGAGCGAACAGCACGAGCACACCCGCTTCTGCTTTCGGCACAAGGCCGAGAAGATATGAACCCGCTTGTCTCCGTCATTGCAGGCAACCGCACGGGTCAGTGCTCCTCCGTATCTGGTGTGGATCGGGAACGGATCGACCTGGTTGCCTGCACCCGCGCATCCCGCCCGAAAACCCCTTACATTCCGCCCCATGAACAGCGCACCCATCACCACCCGGTCTGCGGTCCGTAGCTCCGCCGCCTTGCTCCCCGTCGGCGCGCTTCTGCTGGCAATGATCAGCTTCACCCTCGGCTCATCCTTGGCCAAGGGCCTGTTCGGGGCGGTCGGGCCAGAAGGGACCACAACACTGCGGCTGATGTTTGGAGCCATCCTGCTGGCCGCGCTGTTTCGCCCATGGCGGCTGCGGCCCGGCAAGAGCTGGGGCCTCCTGCTGGTCTATGGCCTGTCGCTCGGGATGATGAACCTGACGTTTTACCAGGCACTGGCAACAATCCCGCTCGGTGTCGCGATCGCCATCGAGTTCATCGGGCCGCTGCTGGTGGCGGTGGCCACTTCGCGGCGTAAGGCCGATTTTCTCTGGATCGCCCTATCCGTGATGGGGCTACTCCTGCTGCTGCCGATCGGCCACCCGGCACCGAACCTGCATTGGCAGGGTGTGGGCTTCGCATTGGGCTCCGCCGCCGGCTGGGCCGTCTATACGCTCGTCGGCCAGCGTGTCGGCCAGGCGCTCGGCACAGAATCGGTGGCGGCCGGCATGGGTATCGCCGCCCTTGCCGTGGCCCCGTTCGGGCTGGCCCATGCTGGCCTGCAGCTGCTGCACCCGGCCGTGCTTGCGGTGGGCGCTGTCATCGGCGTGGTCTCCAGTGCTGTGCCCTATGCGCTGGAAATGGTGGCGCTGCGGCGCCTGCCCGCCAACGCCTACGGCACCCTGGTCAGCGCCGAGCCCGCCATCGGCGCCCTCATGGGCTTTGTTGTCCTCGGCGAAACCCTGCCGCTCACCCAATGCTTCGGCATCGCCCTGATCGTTCTCTCCTCGATCGGCTGCACCATCGGCGCCACCGGGATCGCCCACGAGCCCCCGCCCCCGTAACCTCACGCCCAAACGCTTAGGGCCCGTTCGACATTAACCGAATCGGGTCACGGGGTCGAACGGGCGCCTCGCGCCTTTGTTTGAAGCGGCATCTTTGTCGGCGTGCCGACGCACTTATGTGCCGACGATGCCTTAGCCGCGCATCGGCCAAGTGCCGATGCGCGGCTACATCCACTCTCTGGCCAGATCAGGCCAGGTCGAACCGATCCAGGTTCATCACCTTGGTCCAGGCCGCAACGAAATCATCCACGAACGGCCCCGCCGAATCCTGGCACCCGAACACTTCCGCCAGAGCCCGCAACTGCGAGTTCGACCCGAAAATCAGATCGACACTCGTGCCGGTCCATTTCAGCTCCCCGGTCGCGCGGTCACGCCCCTCGAAAATCTCTTCCGATGCCGAGGAAGCCTGCCAGACCGTATTCATATCAAGCAGGTTCAGGAAGAAATCATTGGTCAGCGTCTCTGGCCGGCTGGTGAACACACCGTGTTTGGTGTGCCCGAACGTGGCACCAAGCACCCGCAATCCGCCCACCAGAACCGTCATTTCCGGCGCGGTGAGAGAGAGCAGATGCGCTTTGTCCACCAGCATCTCCTCCGCCCGCTTTGCATGTCCGTCGCGCAGATAGTTACGGAACCCGTCTGCGGTTGCTTCCAGCACGGCGAACGCGGCGACATCGGTCTGCTCCTGAGAGGCGTCGGTCCGGCCTGGCGTGAACGGAACCTCCACGTCATGACCTGCCGCTTTCGCCGCTGCTTCCACCGCCGCGCAACCACCCAGAACAATCAGATCGGCGAGCGAAACCTTCTTGCCGCCCGACTGAGCCGCGTTGAAATCGCTCATGATCGTCTCCAGCACCGGCAGCACCTTCGCCAGCTCCGTCGGCTGATTCACTTCCCAATACCGCGCCGGCGCGAGGCGAATGCGCGCCCCGTTCGCCCCACCGCGCTTGTCGCTGTTGCGGAAGGTCGAGGCCGATGCCCAGGCCGTCGTCACCAGCTGAGAAATCGACAAGCCCGATTCAATAATCTTGGCTTTCAGCGCGGCAATATCCTCCGCGCCAACCAGCTCATGATCCACCGCCGGCACCGGGTCTTGCCACAATTGCGGCTCCGCCGGCACCAACGGGCCCAGGCCGCGCACATAGGGCCCCATGTCGCGATGCGTCAGCTTGTACCACGCCTTGGCAAAGGCATCGGCAAATTCCTGCGGATTCTCATGGAACCGTTTGGAAATCGGCGCATAGACAGGGTCCAGTTTTAACGCCAGGTCGGTGGTGAACATCATCGGCGCATGTTTTTTCGTTGCATCATGCGCATCCGGCACCGTGCCCGCCGCCGCCCCATTCTTGGGTGCCCATTGCGAGGCACCGGCGGGGCTTTTCACCAACTCCCACTCATGCCCGAACAGATTGTCGAAATAGGCATTGTCCCAGGTCACCGGCGTCGCCGTCCATGCACCCTCCAGCCCGCTGGTGATCGTCTTATCGGCATTGCCGCTGCCAAAACTGTTCTTCCAGCCCAGGCCTTGCTCAACCGTGCCGGCAGCCTCCGGTTCCGGCCCTACATACTCGTTCGGATGCGCCGCGCCATGGGCCTTGCCGAAGGTATGTCCGCCGGCGATCAGGGCAACCGTCTCCTCGTCATTCATCGCCATCCGGCCAAATGTCTCGCGTATATCCCTGGCCGAGGCCAGCGGATCCGGGTTGGCGTTCGGCCCTTCCGGGTTCACGTAGATCAGCCCCATCTGCACCGCGCCGAGCGGGTTCTCCAGCTGCCTGTCGCCGCTATATCGCTTGTCGCCAAGCCAGGTATCTTCCGGGCCCCAATACACATCCTCTTCCGGTTCCCACACATCCGCCCGCCCGCCGGCGAAGCCGAAGGTCTTCAGCCCCATCGATTCAAGGGCAACATTGCCGGCCAGGATCATCAGATCGGCCCAGGAGAGTTTCCGGCCGTATTTCTGCTTGATCGGCCACAGCAAGCGGCGCGCCTTGTCCAGATTCGCATTATCCGGCCAGCTATTCAGCGGCGCAAAGCGCTGTGTGCCGGATGCCGCGCCGCCGCGGCCATCGCCAATCCGATAGGTGCCGGCGCTGTGCCAGGCCATCCTGATGAAAAACGGCCCATAATGGCCATAATCCGCCGGCCACCAATCCTGCGAATCCGTCATCAACGCCAACAGGTCGCTCCTTACCGCCTCCAGATCGAGGCTCTTGAACGCCTGGGCGTAGTCAAAATCCTTTCCCATCGGATCGGATAACGGAGAATTCTGATGCAGAATTTTTAGGGTCAGCTGGTTTGGCCACCAGTGCTGATTGGACATCGCCAATACCACCGTACGCTGGTGACCGCCGCCCGTGACTGGGCATTTGCCTTCGCCGTCCATATGTCTCTCCGATCGGGTTTCGTGTTCTTGGCCCTGCGTGGACTTTTCCCACGAGGCGGTTCTACGCCTCCGGCCGCCTATAACCAAAATCGATTTTATGCGTCGGCCCGATAGGCTGACCCTATCGCCACAGCCCGGCACTCGCCGCATCTCATTGCGAACAAATAACGACTTGACCAGGTTCACGTTTTGTAGTCGTAATAATATTTCCCGATGCAAGGCGGCCCGCACCATGAACATCATCTCCCTCTCCCGGCCGGTAACCCAGGAAGACCGCACTGCGCGCCAGTTGCGCATGTGCGAGGAAATGGCCGAACTCGGCATGAATTTGGCCCGCAAAGCCGCGCAAGACGCCGCTGCCCGCCAAAGCGCGGACCCAGCCGCGGGAGACCGCAGATCCACGCTCGGCAAAACCACTGACCCGGCCACTCTCTTCACCCGGCTGTGCAGCGCCATTCGTCAGGCCATCGCCCTGGAAGTCAGGCTCGCCGCTGGTCAAAAACCCAACAGGAAGGTGACCGGGCCCGCTTTGCCAGCCGATTCACGGCGCGCCACGCTCCGCCAGGTGTTTTTCCACGTCACCGAACGCAATCCGAACCGTGTCGAAATCCGCCGCGCCACCAGCGCCCGACTGGATGAGGAACTCGCCGAAGACCCTGACGGCAAAATCCATATCGGCGATCTCTTTACCAAAATCTGCGAAGATCTTGCCGTCGAAATCGATCTCGCCACGCTCCCGGACGCTCTCCTCGATCTCCTCTGCCCCGACGATGCGGATCAGCAAGCCCAACACCAGGCCACCCCGCCGCTCCCCCAAACCGGCATTTTCCGCCCGGGCCAGTAGCCGGATATCCAATCGCTGTCCGGCCGTTACGCCACCGATTGCAAACTGATCGATCGCATATACATGCCGTTCTCCCCTGGCGCGGCGCGGAACGACTGCGTCAGCCCCAGCACGGTTTCCGCGCCGCCCAGAAACAGCACACCATCCTCCGGCATCTGTCTGGCCAAGGCATCCAGCACCCGTTGCTTGGTCGGCGGATCGAAATAGATCAGCACGTTGCGGCAAAAGATCACATCGAACTGGCCAAGCGGGCGCATATCGGCAAGCAGGTTCCATTCACGGAAGCTCACCGCCTCGCGCAACGGTTGTTTCACCTGAAACTGCGCGTCGACCTTGGTAAAATATTTCACCAGCATCTGCATCGGCAGGCCGCGCTGGATCTCGAATTGCGAATACACGCCCGCCCGTGCCCGTTCCAGCGGCTCGCGTGCCAGGTCGGTGCCCAGAATCTCCACTCGCCGCCCAGCCATCGTTGTGGCCAGCTCCGCCGCCACCATGGCGATCGAATAGGCCTCCTGCCCGGTAGAGGCGGCGGCGGACCAGATGCGCAACGTCTTTCCCGTCGGCCGTGCGGCATGCAGGCGCGGCAGCACCGTCTTGCGCAACGCATCGAACGGTTTGGCATCCCGAAAGAACAGCGATTCGTTGGTGGTCATCGCGTCCACCACCTCGCGTTCAAGGGCGCTGGAGAGTCGCACTCTCGCGGCCAGTTCAGCAAGATCGCGCAGGCCCTCGCGTTTGAGGATCGGCGCCAGCCGGGTTTCCAGCAAATATAGCTTGTCCGGGCCCAGATCGAGGCCGGATTGCCGCTTGAGCATATCGGCGATCGGCGCGAAGCCAGCATTCATGGAAGCTGGCCCGCCGCCCCCAGGCCGCGCGTCATTGCCATGATCTTCGCGCCCATATCCGGCAGCGTCAGCACCGCATGCGCCAGCCCCGCCCGCGCCACCGCGCCGGGCATGCCCCACACCACGCTGCTGGCTTCGTCCTGCGCGAGCAGCGCGCCGCCGGCCTGGATAATTTGCTCCGTGCCGGCCAGCCCGTCATGGCCCATGCCGGTCAGCATCGCCACCAGCACCCGCCCCTCCATGGCCTCGCAGGCAGAGCGCAGCATGGGATCGACCGATGGGCGGCAGAAATTTTCCGGCGGCCCATCATCAAGATGCGCAAACAGGGTATTGCCCTGTCGCCGTACCAGAAGATGCCGGTCGCCCGGGGCGAGCAGAATGCGGCCGGGCAGGATCGGCGCACCTTCCTGCGCCTCGGCGCAGGGCAGCACGCCCAGCCGGTCGATATGCTGCGCCAGGATCGGCGTGAAGGTGGATGGCATATGCTGGGTCAGCACCACCGGCACCGGCAGGCTGGCGTTCAGCGCCTGCACCAGCGCGAACAGCGCATTGGGTCCTCCGGTGGAACTGCCGATCGCCAGCAGCCGGGGCGGGTGGCGTGGCGCAGGGCGCAATACGATCGCGCTCATCGGCGCGCGCTGCAGCGGATGGTCGAGCATCACAGCAGCCCTACCTGCTCCAGCTTGCCGCGCAATATCGCCTCGTCGAACGGCTTCATGATGAATTCCTGCGCACCGGCCTCCATCGCTTCCTCTACGAAGCGCATCTCGTTTTCGGTGGTGCAGAACAGCACCGTCGGGTTGTCTGGCCCGAACTCGCGGCGCAGCGCGCGCAAGAAGTCGATGCCGTTCATCACCGGCATGTTCCAGTCCAGCAGAATGGCATCTGGCATTTTCGCCCGGCACGCGGTCAAGGCGCGCGCGCCGTCCTCTGCTTCCTCCACGTCGAAGCCGGTGCCTTCCAGAATGCGGCGGGCCACCAGCCGAACCACCCGGCTGTCATCGACAATCAGGCAGGTCCGCTCCGTCACGCCGCCAGCACCGTATCGAACTGCAGCAGCTTTTCCACATCCAGCACCACCATCAGTTGCTGGTCCACCCGATAGATGCCCAGCGAATGCTCCGCCCAGTTCGGCGGCAAAGTGGGCGGATTGCGTTCCATATCGGCGATGCGTAGCGAGACCACCTCACGCACCTGATCTACCAGCAGCGCATAGAGCTCTGGCCCCTGCTCGGTCACCACCGACATCGGCTTTATATGGCCAGGCCGCGGCGGCAGCCGAAGCCGGCAGCGCAGATCGATGGCGGTGACGATACGGCCGCGCAAATTCAGGTTGCCCGCCACTTCCGGCGGCGCCAGCGGAATGCGCGCGATCATCTGGCCGGCCAATACATCGCGCACCACCAGCACCGGCACGCCGCAGAGCTGTTCGCCCATCATCAGTGTTACATAGGCGCGGCTATCGGCGGCTTCGGCGTGGTTTGGCTGCATCGGCGGTTTCCTAATTCAGCGCCATATCCATCAGCCCGGCCTGGTTGGACAGGCACTGGCGCAGGCTTTCGATCAGCAAGTCGCGCTGCATCTTTTCCACGTAATCGGTAAAGCCGGCATCGCGGCCGCGCTCGGCCTCCGCCGCCCCGCCACGACCGGTCAACGCGATCATCGGCAGCGCCGCCCACGGCCCGGCTTCGCGCACCATGCGGGCAAAACCCAAACCGTCGATGTCCGGCATTTCGATATCGGAGACGATGGCGTCGATCATCAACCCGCCATCGCGCAGGCGCAGCGCCTCGGCGGCGCTGGACGCCGCCGTCACTTCATAGCCGGCGGCGGACAGGGTGGGTACCAGGAGCTGGCGGAAGAAATCGCTATCCTCCACCACCAGAACGCGGCGCCTGGTAGCGGCCTTGTCCTGCCCGCCGCCAAACCAGTCGCGCCAGGCCGTGGTGAGCCAATGGCCGGTATCCAGCACATCGGCCGCCTGGCCGTCGATAATCGCGGTGCCAAGCAGCCCAGGCCGTGGTGCGCCGATTTCGATCCGCAGACGGTCATGCACCACATCGACGATCGCATCCACCATCAGCCCCATGCTGCGATCGCCATCGGCGAACACCAGCACCGGCTGCGTGGGGTCGGTCTGTGCCTGCCCGGCCGGCTCGCCGGCCTTATCGCCACCAAAGGTGAATTTATCCGGATCCATCGCGATCAACGGCATCAGCCGGCCCCTGTACTGGGTCACGAAGCCATTGGCTGAGCTCTCGATCTTGGCGATCGATATGTCCTCCAGCCGTGCCACCAGGCTCAGCGGCACCGCCAGCGGGGTGGTCTGGTTGCTGGCGCGGAACAGCAGCAGCGCCACCCGCTCTTCCGAGGCGGCGGTTGCCGGCGCCGCCGGTGCCGCCGCCGGCCCGCTGCGGGAGGAGACGCCGGCGCTGCGCGCCACCCCGTTCGGGTCCAGGATCATGATCACCGACCCGTCGCCCAGAATGGTGTTGCCGCTGAACATGGTCACGTGGCGCAATATGGGCGCCACCGGCTTCACCACGATTTCCTCGGTATCGAACACCTCATCCACCACAATGCCCAGCATCAGGCTGCCGGCCGCGGTCACCACCACCGTCGTGCTCTTTGGCTGGGCGGCGCCTTCCTCCATGCGCAGCAGCGCGCCGAGCGAAATCAGCGGCAGCAGCCGGTCGCGCAGGCGCAGCACCGGAGTCTGCCCGATATGCTCGATCGACATGCCGGCGCCAACGGCGTCGTCGGTCTCCTCCATCGGGATCGGCGCCAGGCTGTTCGAACGGTCGGGCACCTTGCCGACCTCACGGCCAACCCGCACCAGCTCCATCACGCTGATCTGCGGGATGGCAAAACGCTCGCCAGCGGCGGAGACAATCAGCGCCGAGACAATGGCCAGAGTGAGCGGGATCTTGATGGTGAAGCAGGAGCCCTGGCCGAACACGCTGGTGAGATCGATGGTGCCGCCGATGCGTTCGATATTCGACCGTACCACGTCCATCCCCACGCCGCGCCCCGAAATGGCGGTCACCGCCGCGGCGGTGGAGAAGCCGGCGCGGAAGATGAAGGCGCGTATCTGGGTATCGGTCATCGCCGCCAATTCGGCTTCGGTGGCCAGGCCTTTGGAAAGCGCCTTGTCCCGGATGCGGGCCACATCCAGGCCACGCCCGTCATCGCTTACCTCGATGATGATGTGGCCACCTTCATGGTAGGCGTTCAGCAGGATGCGGCCGGTCTCCGGCTTGCCCGCGGCGCGGCGCTCTTCCGGTGTTTCGAGGCCGTGATCGGCGCTGTTGCGGACCATATGCGTCAGCGGGTCGCGCATCAGTTCCAGCACCTGCCGGTCCAGCTCGGTATCCTGGCCGCGCATCTCCAAAGTGATTTTCTTGGCGGTCTCCTGCGCCAGGTCGCGCACCAAACGCGGCAGCTTGTTCCAGGCATTGCCGATCGGCTGCATGCGCGTTTTCATCACCCCTTCCTGCAGGTCGGAGGTGATGCTGGAGAGCCGCTGCAGCGGGGCGCTGAAGGCACTGGTGCCCTGGGCGCGGGAGAGCTGCAGCAACTGGTTGCGGGTAAGCACCAATTCGCCAACCAAGGTCATCAGCTCCTCCAGCACATCCACGGTGACGCGGATGGTCTGGCTGCCGACCTGATTATCGGCGGGCGGCGTATCCTGCGCGGGTTGCGGTGCCGCCGGAGCCGCCACCGCGGCTTCAGCCGGTTCGGCGGCCAGATCGCCGGCGGCGGCGCGGTTCAGGGCGGCGATGATGGCGCTATCATCGCCGGCGGGTTCCGCGCCGGTGGCGCCCAAAGCGGCGACGATGGCCTTGATCCGGTCCAGGGACCCCAGAATCAGGCTGATCACCGCCGGCGTTACCGTCAGTTCGCCGTCGCGTACCCGGCCGAGCACGTTTTCGGCGGCATGGGCCACATGCTCCAGCCGCGGCAGGCCAAGGAAGCCGCAGGTGCCCTTGATGGTGTGCACCAGGCGGAAGATCAGCGACAGCGTGGCCTTGTCATCGGGTGTGCGCTCCAGCTTGACCAGAGCAAGATCCAGTTCGGCCAGGGCCTCATTGGTTTCGGTCAAGAACTCTGGAAGCAGGTCGTCCATCGGCGCTCCGCCAGCCTGGGCTGGTGATTGAGTGAAAGCAGCCGGTCGGCGGGCGCTTGTCTGGCGGCAGAGTGGGCAAATTCGGCGAAGAATTGGTAAAGACGTGTGTGCGCCGCGAACCTGTCATGCGCTTGCGGGTTCGGCGCCAAATGTGCATCTGAGCTTCATGATGCTGGATTATGCGGCGCTGGACGCCACCCCCCCGGCCACCCAGCCCTTTCTGCATGTGGTGGTGCCCGATTTTCTGCCGCCAGAGGCGCTGGCGCGTGTCTATGAGGGTCTGCCGCAGCTGGATCGCGGCGGATCATTCCCGCCGCAGGCCCTCAAGCTCGGCCCCGAGGCACGGAACATGATGCGCGAGCTGGAAGGCCCGCAGCTTCGCCATGCCATCGCCGCCAAATTCGGGCTGGCGCTGGATGATGCGCCCTCCATGCTGACCGTGCGGCTGGCGACGCGGGCCAAGGATGGCCAGATCCATACCGATTCCCTGGCCAAGCGGGTGACGGCCCTGCTGTATCTCAACCCGCCCAATTCTGCCTTCGACCAGCAGGACGGGTGCTTGCGCCTGCTTCGCTCGGCGACCGACCTGGAGGATTATGCGGTGGAAGTGCCGCCCACCAGCGGCACTTTGCTGGTGTTCCCCAACGGCCCGGCAAGCTGGCACGGCCATCGCACCTATGTGGGCAAGCGCCACTCGGTGCAGCTGAACTACATGACCAATGATGCCAAGGCGCGGGCGGAATTGCGGCGCCACAAGCTATCGGCCTTCGTCAAGCGCTTCCTGTAGCTGAGTAGTTTCCGAGGCTGCACGGGGTCCTGGGGCAGCCTCTAGTGTTCCAGCCGGGCATCGAACGGCTCCATTGCGTGCCAACGCAGGAGCGGCCGTCGGCATGACGATGCCCGGATCACAGGAACATAATCATGGATTCACCCAGCTTGCCGAACGAGCTTCTGGATATCGGCGCCTCTGGCGCGGAACCGGTTTTGGGCGTGGAGGCGCTGCGGAAGATCGATGCCTATTGGCGGGCCGCCAATTATCTCTCGGTCGGCCAGCTCTATCTGTACGACAATCCTCTATTGCGCGAGAAACTCAACATCGATCATGTGAAGCCGCTGATCGTCGGTCATTGGGGAACCACGCCGGGGCAGAATTTCATCTATGTTCATCTCAACCGGGTGATCAAGCAGAACGACCTGGACATGATCTATATCTCCGGTCCCGGCCATGGCGGCCCCGCCATTGTCGGCAATGTGTATCTGGAGGGGACCTGGAGCGAATTCTATCCGAACGTGACGCAGGACGAAGCCGGGCTGAAAAAGCTGTTCAAGCAGTTCTCCTTTCCCGGCGGCATTTCCAGCCATGTGGCGCCGACAACACCGGGTTCGATCCATGAAGGCGGCGAATTGGGCTATTCGCTCAGCCATGCTTTTGGTGCGGCATTCGATAATCCCGCGCTGATCGTGGCCTGCGTGGTGGGCGATGGCGAGGCGGAGACAGGCCCGCTGGCGACCGCATGGCACAGCACGAAATTTCTTGATCCGGTCAATGACGGCGCGGTGCTGCCGATCCTGCATCTGAACGGGTTCAAGATCAGCAACCCCACGATACTGGCGCGTATTCCGCATGAGGAATTGGCGGAATTCTTTCGCGGTTGCGGCTGGACGCCGTATTTCGTGGAAGGCGACGATCCGGCGGTGATGCATGAGCGCATGGCGGCGGTGCTCGACCAGGCAATCGCGGCTATTCGCCACATTCAGGCGAGCGCGCGGGCGAACGGCGATGCGACGCGGCCAAGCTGGCCGATGATTGTGCTGCGATCGCCAAAAGGCTGGACGGGGCCGAAAACCGTTGATGGCCTCAAGGTGGAGGGCACGTTCCGCGCGCATCAGGTGCCGCTGCTGGTGGATCATGCGCATTCGCAGCATGTGGGGCAGCTTGAAAGCTGGATGAAGAGCTACAAGCCGGACGAGCTGTTCGACGAGAATGGCCGGTTGATTGCGGAGTTGGCTGAACTCGCCCCGGAAGGCAACCGGCGTATGGGTGCCAATCCTCATGCCAATGGCGGGTTGCTGCTGCACGACCTGATCATGCCGGATTTTCGGGCGCACGCGGTAAAGCTGCCTTTCCCCGGCGCGGTGGCGGCGCAGGATACACTGGTGCTTGGCGCCTTCTTCCGGGATATCATCGCGTTGAACCCCGATAATTTCCGGGTGTTCGGGCCGGATGAATCGCTCTCCAATTTTCTCGGCGCGATGTTCCAGGTGACCAGCCGGCAATGGGACGCGGAGACCGTGGAGGGCGATGAGTTTCTCGCCCCAGCCGGGCGGGTACTGGATTCGATGCTGAGCGAGCATCAATGCGAGGGCTGGCTGGAGGGTTATCTGCTGACCGGCCGGCATGGCGTGTTCAACAGCTACGAAGCCTTTATCCGCATTGTCGATTCCATGTTCAGCCAGCATGCAAAATGGCTGAAGGTGACAGCGGAACTGCCCTGGCGCCGCAAAATCGCCTCGTTGAACTATCTGCTGACATCGCATGTGTGGCAGCAGGACCATAATGGATTCACCCATCAGGACCCTGGCTTTCTGGACCATGTCATCAACAAGAAAGCCGATATCGTTCGGGTGTATCTGCCGCCGGATGCGAATTGCCTTCTTTCCACCTTCGATCACTGCCTGCG
>Ga0116227_10003164_pt1 | contig 36849 bp, 32 predicted proteins | sample S1TSphgellanicum_FD_89693 | JGI IMG/M metagenome (GOLD analysis project Ga0116227, IMG submission 89693) | Host-associated microbial communities from peat moss isolated from Minnesota, USA - S1T2_Fb - Sphagnum magellanicum MG | ecosystem: Host-associated > Plants > Peat moss > Unclassified...
GGATAAAGAAAATTTCTAGATTCTAGTATTATCATGATCAGATTTAGCAAGTTCTATGTTGCAGGATGTGATGGCTCCTTTCCTCTTGCTCAATCTTGCTCATGAGATTGCAGGTGGCTCAGTACAGATGCCCCACACATCGTGGGGATATAGATTCAGAATTGATTTGCTAGTAGTAGATTGTTTTATGAAGAAGTCCTTGCTAGGCCTTCCACTATCATCAAGTTCAATTGTGTAAATCGCTCTGTGTTTTGAATGAACACAAGAGGAAACTGGAGCATTCTCATCATCAGCCTTTGATTGCTGCTTCTTTCTTCTTGAATCAACACACTTGGACAGATAGATGCACGTCAAGATCATCAGCAGCAGCTGTTTTTGATCACTGATACTTGCTTACTGGATCAACAGTAGTAGTGTTATGGAGAGCGAATGTCCCAAGATCATCAGCAGCATCAGAATGGCAACGATTTTGTTCTTCTTCTGGACGCCGTTGCTTGGTGTAGGATAACTTCCGCGCTTTTCTCTTGCTGCGCTGCTGCTGCTGCTGAGCTCTGTCTCTACTGCTTTGTTTCATTCATGGCCGCGTTTGAACATCTCCACCTCCACCGCCGCTCTGCGATGACGCACATTTTCGAGAAAATGTTCTCCCGTTCTCTGTCTCCTTGCCACCGATCTTTGTACTAACTGAGACGAACATGACCTCTTGATGCGTCAAACATTTGCTTCTGCACTTTGCATTCTGTCGCAACTACTGCAGTGACTGTCTCTTAGAGAGCCTTTTTTTTTTCTCCCTTTCTTTCTGTCCGTTTTTCTTTGCCGGATTGTTGAAGAATTCTCGAGACTCTTCCGCCACTCTTTCGGCATTCTTTGCCAAAGTCTCTCTGTTCAACCATCGCTTTTCTTCATTAAAAAAAAACTTCACAATGGAGATGGCCGTTGTTCCAGACATGGAACTTAGGAATTCGAAGAGTACCAAAAGGCGTCAAAGCGGGTGATTCCAATCCTTCACCTCCTTGAAAAATTCTTACAAACTATGTGTGTTTATATGTAATGCTCTTCTTTTGCTGCTCAAATAATTCTCCGGACAAGAACAAAAGATTTTCCTCGTCCAAATGTTTCCATTGCTGCTATTTCGTGCATGTTGTTCTCCTCTGTTGCATGATTCTGCAACTGTGCCCTTGCACATACTCTGATGATGCTGCTGCAGTCTGTCTGCTGCTCCATTATATATATGTATGGATGTATGTATATATGATTGATCCAATCAGGGGCTAATCCCATTCATTCTTTGTGTGTTGCAGGTGGTACACAGCTGCAGAAGTTGGAACCCATTGCACAATTGCTGATTGCTGGATAACCATCCAGGGCATTGTATACGATTTGACCTCCTTACTCCCCAAAAATCCTGAAGTCCTTAATGAGGTCAGGAAAAAAAACAAAACTCTTCTTCTGCTCTCATGACTCTCTACTTTCTGGTAGAATCCAATGCCAAAAAAGTTTCCTCCCCTGAGACCTCTGCTATTATTATGGATTTGGGATGTTGGGTACATGGGTTCCTCTTTGGGAAATAGATTTTACTCTTGATCCTGTTGTTGTAGCATGCTTCTTGCAAGCAGTGTTGGTTCCAACATCTTTCAAGAACAATCCCCAGTGCATCCATATCCATTTCCCTCAACTTTGTAAACTGACACAATGAATTTAAGTTCCAGCAAGCAGAATTTTTTTTCACACCGCAATGCAGCCATTCCAGCACGATTGCTGCAAAATTGCTTCTGATGATGACAAGAGTGATTGTGACTTTCTGACCAGAAATGGTGGTATGGTTCAGCATGGAACTTGTGGCAGCAGCAGCTTCAACTTCTAGACTATAATCTGGTTAACACTGAATGTGTCTAATGGGATTTTACTCAACAGTGCTGCCTTACAGGCTTGATATGAGAAAGGATGGAATCACACTGCAATGTGGTTCAGAGTATATCTTTGAACTTATTGAAAGCAGATTAGTTTTGAGAATTAAAAGGATCTGCACTTGTGTGTGTGGACAGCTGATTGTTAGGAATGCTGGGAAAGATGTAAGCCACTGGTTTGAACCAAGGAGCTTTCTAACTGATGAGCTTCAAGTTGTTATGTATTTTCATCCTGTGATGCGGATCAACACTTTCTACACTCCCCTGGTGCAATTCCTTCCCTCAGTATTCTTCTGTCCCCCATTCTACCAAATTGATCTTGCATATTGATGTTAAGAAAGAGGATAATGCCCTCTTTCTGGATCACAGCAGAAAAACACAGCACTGTTTCTTCTCTGAATGTTTTACAGTATCCTTTGGGATTCCCTCCTTCTAGAAAACATTGTCAAACAAAAGAACAGAACAGGAGAGAAGTCTTCTTTTCTTCTTGTAGTACTAGATGTTAATGAACCATCCTGGGTTCATTGTACATGACCTAGGAAGGGGAAAAACTTGACAGGGATCTCAGATGTGTACAGGGAAGGTTCACACATATTCCACCGCTTGATCCTCGCACAGATTATGCAATGGATTATGAGAAGCCATGGTGGCAAGATCCTGCTTACATAATTGGGCGGCTGAGCTACCAAACTCGCATGATACGCATAAAAAATGTTCTCCTCGACCATACATACACCATGGAGGTATGCACTGAATTCAGCAATTCAATTGTCTTGACACCTAGAAGTTTTCCTGTAATGGGTTCTAGAAAACAAAGTCAACATGTGAACTCATAGTCATGCTGGCTGTTGTGATTGATCTGTGTCTAGACCCTGGAATGTTGAAGGTAGACCTCTGAAGCACAAATCAATCCCTGAAGTTTATAATCAACCTCTGAAAGGGTTCTGAATTTCTTGAGCAGATGACTGCAGGATGTTAGTGCTCAAGAAACAGGAGACTAACATTGGGTAACTTAGAACTATGAAATTTTTTCCATGGTTACACTGTTGTAACACAACGGCTAAAATGTTGTTTTGTACTCTGAGCATAATTGTTCTTATTGGCTATAATTTTTTCAGGTGCCGTGTGAAGAATCCATTTCTCAGATTTTGATCCGGTATGCAGACAACAATGCACATGCGATGAGCTATGAATGGAAAGCTATTGTGGATTTCAAGTCCAAAGCTTTTTCTCTCTTGGATATGCCCCAGTGTCTGGGTGATAATGGGGTAATCAATGAGTCCAAAGACTTTGGTGAGGCTGGCATGGAACTTGATTTCTTAATACCGGTTCTCCATGTTCATTATACTGATGACCTCACTGTTGCTTGAATCAGATTCCTCATATAAATAGGCAGTTTTGCTTTTCTTCTCATAGAATTACAGGTTTGACATGATTCAAACCTGAACTTTATAAGAGGATGATGAATGTGCTGAGAAATATAGAAACCTCAAAACTTGGATTGTTCTTTGGAAACCACATACTGATTTTACAGTGGAGAGAGAGAGAGAGAGAGAGCACAGTCTGTTGAATTGAGGTTTGTCTGATGTCAGATTCAATTGAGCTTTGGTTCACAGTTGACAGCGAAGTAAGGGCATTGCCTACTTGGAATTGTGGTGATATTTCCTTCCCTGCATTAACCAGCTGAACTTTAAATTCTGGAAGGTTCACTTACAGAACAGCAAGAAGTGTTTCTGTAATACCTTTCTATATGTAGCCTCAAAACCAATTATAACCAATCCTGTATTGTTTTCTGTTGGAACCTGCTATGACTTTGATTCCACATGAGTCTTTCATTTGTTTGAATCAGCAGGGATGAGAATAATCTTATGACTAGCATCTTTCTATAAGAATTCCTCCACAAATCTATCCCCAAAAGAGAAGTCCATGCTTCTCATTAGTAACTGGCACATCCTGCAGCAACTATTGAACTGTGGAATTCCTTGAACGAAGGAGGAAGTTTGAAGAAGAACTTCATATATCCTTTGTAGGTATCATCACTTCTGCCTGATCTCTTCTCTGTGGACTCCCTTTCTCCTCCTCCCCAAAATTCAAGAGCTAGAACATGCTCTTTCCTGTAAATGTGATGCATAAGACATCGAGTAAGTTTCAACTTCATGTAGAAGAGCAAAAGGAAACAAAAAATTAAAAATAATCTCAGGAACAGCAAACAACCCCAAAAAACTTCTGGAGACGGGACAGCTTTCTCGTATGATTGCAAGGGAAATGGTAGGGAAGCTTACTGATCAAAAGCTTTTGCTATGCAGCTGATTCCATTCTTTTATGATTGTAAGGACAACTGGGGAGGTGATAGAGAAGCTGTACTGATCAAAAGCTTTTACCATGCAGTTGATTTCATTCTCTTATGACTGTGTAAGACAGATGGTAGAGAAGTTTACCAACCAAAAAGCTTTTGCTATGCAGCTGATTCCAATTCCCTTATGATTGTAAGAGAGATAGTAGAGAAGCTTACTGATCAAAAAGCTTTTGCTACATGCAGCTGATTTCAATTCTCTTATGGCTTCTGTACAAGAGATGGTACACAGGCTTTACTGATCACAAAGCTTTTGCTATGGAGCTGATTCCAATTCACTTATGATTGTAGGAGAGAGAGAGAGAAAGAGAGAGAGAGAGAGAGAGAGAGAGATGATAAGTTGGAGAAGCTTTTGCCAGGGATTCTCTTCTTTGTCTGCACTCTGAAACACAAATTTAGAAGGAAGAAAAAAACTGCTGGAAGTTGGTGTATTTTTCTTCTGCAGACTTTAGTCCTCTTGGTTTTCGAAACACAGCAATAATAATATTGTCAGAAATGATAAAAGCAGGAAAATAGATGTCCGTGCTCGGCAGGATTCGAACCTGCGCGGGCAAAGCCCACATGATTTCTAGTCATGCCCGATAACCACTCCGGCACGAGCACCAGATGACCGAGGCTGAAATTTTTCATTATTTATACCGTTCCGATTGAGAATGTTCCTTAGCAAGACACCATCACGCGACTTATTGCAGTGTAAAACACATGCGAAGATGACCAAAGACGAGAGGTAAAAGCGTTAAATGAAACTCCTGATGATTTCTGTCTCTCCTTCTTTCCTCAACACAAGATGCCCAGGTTGTTAAATTTTACATCCATTATTTTCTCAGCAGACTTGAAGGTTTTTAGATTTCAAATGCATAACTTTCTCAGGTTCTATTCACTATGTTTTTGTCCACAGAAGAGGCCCAACTATAGTTCCTTTGAAAATTTGTTTTCGTCCTAAGTTTTCTCCTTATAGACTTGCAAGACTATGTATATATATACGTAGAAGAACTACTTTCTTTCATCCACACCTTCTCAGCACACTTGAAGATTTTGTTTAATATCTTTTTGTCCACACAGAGAGGCCCCACTAGAGTTCTTAAATCTTCTTATATTTTTCTCCTTACCTTTCTCCAAGAAAAGATTTGTTACTTTCTCATAACATCAGCACTGCAATTTCTCCTTGTATATATATTCACTACTACTTGAACTTGAATGTGTGAGATCATGGATATGTCATGAGGCTAGTGCCTCTTGTGGGCATGAATTCTCTCAAGAACAGGAGATAGCACAACTTGCCACAAATAGAGATATTCCCATAGTCATTAACTTTGAGAGTGTACTCCAATCACTGTAGAATTTCAGAACAGCCAACTTTTATCAACCTTTTGCACAAAGAGTCTGGATTTTTTATTTTTTAAAAAATTTCCCTCAAAAAAGAGGGGAATGAGCAAAGAAGAGCCTAAGATAAAAAGAACAAAAAGGTTGGTGGCTGGATCAAGCAGAAATTTTAAACAGACTCTGTAGTAAGAATTGGTGTACACACCAGGAAATAATCTAGAAAATCGTGTCATAAATCAAGACAAAACACTACCAGAGGATGAGGAGGAGAACCATAAGGTAACACATCTTCTTCATGAAACAGAAGAATGGTCTTTTTGGTGGGGAGTGATTTCTAGTTCTGTGATGTTTCAATTTCTAGTTCTGTGAGTGCACAACCAGAGAGAGTCCAGGAATTGTAAAACACAATGAAAAGAATAAAAGACAACAATGAGGTGCGACTCTCTAACAATTCAGCATCTAGGCCCACTAGGCAAAGCAATGTGACTGACACCCATAAGCCTCAAGCCATGGGAAGCAACCCAAAGCAACTTAAAATTTGGCTAAATAGAAACAATGATTCAATGACCAAAAAGACAGTCCGTGCAGAAATCTCCCATACATCCATTAATCCATTCAAGCTGCAGCCACCACCCCACACAAACAAACCCCAAATAACCCCTGCTTCTTCTTCTTCTTCTTCTTCTTCTTCTTCTTCTTCTTCTGCAACTTCTTCCCTGTTCATATATGTACCAAGCCCACCTTCTGCATGAATCCTGGTAATAACAGGTGATATCAATTCCCATTCAGTCTTTTGTGGCCCACACAAGTGGTGGCATCCCATTTTCTTCCTTCAATTGTAAATCTTCACAGGCTTCTCAAAATTATGCCGATTCTGCAAGAGTTAACACCTTACCTAGAGTTAGTCAGAGAAAGCATGACAAGTAGGGGCACCCTGCAGTGTTGCTCATTTAGGAGTTTCCAATACTTTGGCAACCATTGGAAGGACTCATAGTGGTGGACAAACAAGGAACTCCTGACTGACAGTGGCAGATAAACAAGAAAACCCCCCCCCTACCTGCAGAGAGATCATCATCAGGAGTGAAAACTCTATTCCATGAATTGCATCTGCTAAGTGTAGCTACCTACAACAAAGATTTGGTTTCTGCCTCCTACTCTGAAAACTAGCACACATGATCATTCTTGCACAGAAATATGTGTCAACTCAATTGGACAAGTTGCCCCCCTTAAGACTCTACTTTTCCCATTCTTTCAGACAGAGAAGAGATGGAGGAGAACCTGGTTTGAAGTATGGGATCGCTTGGGGGTAGAATCAGTATGCTCCAAACCCAGGTAATGCTCCCAAGCACCATATGTGTCTCTCTTCTGTGAAAAAACAAAACAAACACAAGACCATGGATGACAGACACAAACAGAAAACAATGAAGGAAAATCTACTGCAACCCTATTAATATGCAAATGAAGCACCAGGCTGTGTGTTTCTTCTGTAAAAGCAAACCAAACAAGAACATGTGTGACAGACACAAACATAAAACAATGAAGGGAAGCCATGGCAACCCTATTAAGATGCAAATGAAGAATGAGGCGTTACATTTAATTTAATGACAGTGAATTCGACTCACCAGAAACCGGCTTGCAACAACATCACTGTCTTGTAGATACTCCGGGCGACCCAATGAAACAAATGCAAAGTTCCACTACACAGGTGAACAATGGTATCAGCAAAAATAATTCAGTCACGAATTTACATTGACATCAGCAACAGGAAACTTGTGCTGCTTACAGCCACAAAGGATTAAATGGCATGAATAGTGTCATCTGGCCTGTAATCACAGAGACATTTATTTATTGGGACGACTCACTTGAATCTCTCTTTATCAACACAGTGATAAGATATTGCTGGGAAAAATTTGTCTTGTATGTGTAGTGCTATGTTGAAAGGGTTAGTTGAATCATGCACAACCTTAGAGATTAAGAACCAACCTTAGAGAACTCTTCATAAGGTATTTCCAGCTTTCTTTGGATGCACTGTTTCACCTCTGCCAATGTCTCAGTCTCATGCACCACCAAGAAAAATGGTTCCCCAAAATTCTGCACCTGCAATTTGCAACCCAGTGTGAGCTTGAGTGTTGAATCACATGAATGTCACATGAACAGCTTCGGTATCAAGACTCACATGAATCAGATTTTAGAAAACCAAACAGTGCAATGAAGCAGCTTCAAACCATGTGATTTTGTGAGGCATCCCGTGAGAAGTGGTAAACGTGAATCAGACGATCATGGGCACCCAAGTCCTTTTCCTCATCAGGAATCTGTATGCAGATATCAAGCCACAGTCCAGACAAAACATTATCCAAGTCAGACTCAACATCCAGAGTAAACATTGGCCAAATGCTACACTAACAGGTCAAGGAATCACGCACTTGAATCTGAATTAGGAGGGCTAAAATATCAGATTACTGCTGAATATAAGGTAGCACAATCTCAGTATATGTGCCTTCATGAACCTAATTGCTTCCAATAACCTATGACCACAATCACTGACATTGCTTCAGACATCAATCCTCATATTGCGATTCATGCAATACTTTACAAAGGCACCATCCCAAAGAAGTAGGAAACTAAATCCAGCAAAACAACCTTCATCATTCATTCTATTAGTACAATGCATACACTGAGTCCATTAGGATATGCAAACACACTGATCTGGCAATGAAGGACACAGCTAAGCTCTGAAGTATTGACAGAGAACTGAATCTTTATGTCAACCTCTTCTGCTCGTAATGTCCAATACTGATCATTGATGTTCTCAATCTTCTCATTCAATGGAAAGATCTGCCACACATGGGAGAAACTGAAGATCAGAATATAAGACTCACATTTGAAAATCCCATTTAAGTGACAATTTGATTATTATGATCTTCATTCAGTTCTATCTTAACTGTACACATATCAAGTCCATTTGTTAAGGATTACAATTGGTAATTTTCCATCCCAGAAGCAAGATACTGTCCTTACACTCCCACGATAGCAGTTAGAAGTGAAAGAAGGCAGACTTACAAATACATTTACATACCTTATAGATTTTGTGGTAGAAGACTTCCAGAATTCTCAGCTCTGCCTTTGGGCTTGAGAGCTCCACCTTCCCAAACAGCCAAGAAACCACAGAATACTCATTTTCCAAATGCAAGTGTATGGACAGAACTGAATATAAACTGATGGCTCAGCAGACCTCATATATAACAGGGGAACCAAAAACACATCCTCACTTCACCTCCCCAATACATCAACTATCATAAGAGACACAATATTGAGAGAAAGAAGACTGAGTTGGGGAACATGAATAGGATGTGTTCAAATGAAACCACCAACTAGTACGAACACATACCTTGTCCTTGAGTTCAACAATGACATCTCCAACTGTGCTCTGCTTTGGTAGTCTTATATTGTGTACTGACAGCTGCCAAAAGTCATGTACTCAGTATTGCAACACAGATAAAAAAAGCATATTGGTAATAAGCATATATGAAAGTGCAATTGCTAAATCAATCATTACCAGCACTATCATTCAAGCACTCAGGGCCAGCACATGATGTCTTATGACTCAGACACAACCAGAATTACCTTGTTGTGACATTACAAAACCCTTCATTCATAGGCAAACATGCTCCAATTTTTTATTACAAGTTGCAGGCTTTAGCATTGGAAACATATCTATGAGCTTGAAGAGGAAATTCATACTTTGACAGTAACCATTGTGTCAGTTCCAGCAAAGCCATAACTAAAATGACAAGAAGAGCACGCTTCATCATCTGAAGCAGCCTATCTCTCAAATCCCAAAAAATGCAGTATGTATCTCTAAGGATAGAGGTACCCTACCTCCTCTGTTTTGCTGTTGTGGAAGGCAACCTTCAGGGTCTTCAAGCCCTGGAGCTCAGGCAGTGGCAAGTCTAATGCCTCAAAATAGAGAACATCTGAGGTCTGTATCATGCCCCCCAGTGCCAAAAACCAGCAAAGACATATCACAAGAAGCCCTCACAAACATCAAACTTCAAAAACCCAAATTTAGCAAACAGATTATGCTACCGAACAACACATGTCAGTAGGTAAACAAGTTGTCATGCCACAATCCCCTTAATCAAACTTGAATATGTGTGAGTACTTTAAGTTTCAGAGCTCCATTTTCTTCCTTCGAGATGAACGCATATTCCGGCTAGGCCAAGGGAGCATTTTAGACCTGATTGTAGTGAACAAGCATGTCACTTAAGTGTTCAACACCCCGATACTTAATGGGCTGTGGCTTTGGCTGCTGTGAGTAACAATTGTGAGATGTCAGTCTGACTTTGGAAGGATCTTCTAATCCAAGCTGAGTTGCCACTCTCTCCACCACATCATCATAAGTGTGCTGCTTTGATCTGAATCCAAAGAGCACACTGGTAGCATAAGTCCTAGCAACAAAGCCAGATACAACTTCACACCTGACAGAGAAAATGGTGGCACATATCAAGGTGAGTTTTGCATTGACTTCACATTGACATTATCTAAAATGAGATCCAAGTTTTATGCACCACACATCAGAGCTCAGAAGAGCATCCATCTCTTTCAATCATGTGAGCAAGACCTCATTGCGGTCTCTACATAGGATAGTTAAGTCTGTGAACTTACAGTTCCAGGCAGAATTCATCCTCTTTTGGTTTCTCAAGATGCCGAAAGTGTACAACCTTCCACAGTCAACCACACATTTGTCAAGACAAATAAATCAACTTCTTGAATGTTCCAATTTATGTCTAAACCCAGTCTTATGTGTGCTCTGAACAACAGAAACAACATAGATCTTGCAAACACAGACAAACTTTCAAACCAAGATAGAGAATATGAAACAGACACAGGAAACTCATGTCCAGCAACAATGAAGAAACTCTCAACTGTTCACAGAATCGAGATGCTACTCCTACACTAGCATTACAGAGAAAACAATTACCTGTCTATTTCGGATGTACTCAAGAAAAGATGGAACATCGGGATAACGATATGATTCTTCCTCTTCCCTTGTAAGAGCTTTCTGATAGCAGAGAATATCTCCATCCTCAAGCTTTACACAACAAAAAGTCCAGTCAATGTGGCAGAGTCATTAAGACACATTGAAAGAGCATTACAAGATAGTACCAAAAAGCAGATCTGAGTTTAACAAAATATTGAGTCCCAGAATTTCTAGCCTGAAAAGTGCAGTGATTTCCCTGTAACAAGTACATGCTGATACAAGTAATTAAAACTCCAAGGAAGCAATGGTTACCTGGCTTGCCTTGAAGGTGGCTTTCTTATCAATGTGCTCACACATGACATTTGGCTCAAACTTTATTTCCTGCACAGCAGCAGAAACAATGTGTATTCAGAAAACCCTCTCAATAATTGAGATACACCAAATTACCCGTGTCATCTGTCAGCACATTTGCCTGTAGCCCATAATGCATGAAGAAATTCAAACAAACTCAGACAAACTCATTAGGAACACAAGTCAAAAAACTAGAAAAGATACATGTAACACTGCACTAATGGCGCAAGTTACCAGCAACACATCTTATGCAGAAAAACTGCGCGCACAAGTGAACTGCACTGCTTCTTCAGAAACAATTGTGCGGCATCACTAGAAGGCATATTGATTTTCATCATGTCAGAGAATATCGACAAGGAATTCAACCCAAATGGACTTTATTCACAAGGAAATCAGAGGCCAAAGGAAATTAGTATGTGAGAAATTGCTCAAAGGGCAATCCATCCTAAATAGTCAAAAGATGAAAGAGGAGGCTAAGAGAGACAGCACACTGAGGTTTTCAAGACTAGTAATTTGCACAACGCGTGCCTTTAAAAACTTCCAACTCTGAATAAAGAAAGAAAGAGTCAAATTTTCATTCTGAAAATGATGGGCTAACATTGAACCAAAAATTTCACTTAAGGAAAAGGTTCAGTATGCAACCTTTGTTCTTCAAAATAATGACTAAGCTTGCCACTTGAACTACAAAGAACTCCTTGGAACTACAAACCTTAGGAATCTATAGATTTGTCTGCTGTAGGCAAATGTGAAATATTAGATTTAGGATGACCAATACAGATCCTGCTGACACCTGCATATTCTGGTTGAGAACACTTGTAAGAAATGCTAAAGTCACATTAAAGTCAATGTGGATCTGCAAGGTCTTGACTACTTCAAATAATGAACTAAAGGAGGTGTCATGAATGAGAAAGGTATGGATCTTGGATGCCTGCTTAGAAACATAATCCTAAACACAATCTCAATCCTTACCTGCTGCAGATGGTACAAGTTGGAAGAGTCAACAGTGTTCCAGGATAGGGTAGAAACTTACCTCATAAAGCTGAATCTCCTCAGTTGGTGCAAAACCAGCCATTTCATTCAACTTCTCCAAGATATCAGTTGGCCTACCCCCTCCCTTCACAAAAGATCTGCCCACATAGCTGCATGAAACAAACATGTACCACATCTCAAGCATTAATGTCCAGAAGCTTGTCACCACAACTCATAAACACATACACACAGCACTCTGTGAAATAGAGAACCCAAGCTTTACCACAATTCCTCTTTCTCTGGATTGTACAGCTTGAAAAATAGCAAGATATCCTCCTTTGTTTTCTCTGGGGGAGCAACCAGTCCTTGTGTCTGGAAGGTCAGGCAAACAACAGTACTCAGAAAGAAGTGGTGCTTCAAATACCAAAAATTGCACCGGTTTAGATAGATAGCAGAAGAAGAGATTGCAGATATAAAGAGCATCAAGCTAGAGATGTTTCTAGAAGAAAGCCAACAAGAATGTGGCAGGACATACTGGATTGGGGAGATAAACTTCCAAGAACAACTTCAGCTCAGCGTTGTAAGCCTTATTTGAAGCATCCTTCAAGTGTCCCACCTGATCAAGAAAACATGCAGACATCTCAATCCAAGCTTCACACAGCCTAATAGCTACAGGCAGCAAAAACTCATATAAAACCAAAATTGACGGTCCTTTTTTGACACTCCAAACTCTTCTAAGACCAAAAGTGATTCTGATTCCGAGCCTGATTGCTAAAACAGTGTATTGTCAAGATTATACTTGTCACTATCAACCAACACCCAATACAAAAACCCAGATACATACATTCAACCTTTGCTGCACACTTTGAAAATTAAACAATGGGCAATGAACAAGACAAGGATAATGTATCTCTTACTGTTTGAGACTCTTCATGCTCATTCAAAGGCCTGTTTGGACGGTATGTATGGTTTTGGCGTTTTGCCCATAGCCAGAATCTTTGACAAATGACAGGAACACCAAGGTCTCTGGCAACTTCTTCCTGCAGATGTATGTAACATAATCAGCAACCTCTCAACCTTCAAAGCATCCATTGTGATTAGGAGACTATAGCCTTCAAGGCAGATGTATTGCAGCTAACTCAATCAATGGAACAAATCCAACACATATTGGATAGCAGTAACCTAGACAATTTCAACAGTCTCATTTCATGCACAGGTAGCAACTAAATGACAAACTCATGGAATTTTACAAAAATATGAAACCAATCAACAGTCAACAATGTTTATCATCATGGACTCTTCCCAAAGAAATGCCTGAATGCAGGTATGGAGGGCAGAAAATGATGCATGCCACAGAAAATGTTTTGATCTACCTCAGAATCTTATAAACAGAGAGGTCAATAGTCAATATATTGCCCTATGCGATTCATCCTTCATCACATACTGTGCACTTCATAATCTTATGCTAGTGAGACCATAATCGTATACATCGGAACAGGTTACATGATATTAAGATCACCCAGTCACCATGTTGAAAGGTAAAAACTGGAAAAAAAAACATAGAAAGTGCAAGCAGAAAAAAATCACTGGAATAACATACACTCTGTTCCACAATGGATTTAAATCAATATGGCAAGGGGATAGAAAATGTAAACTCTAAAGCCCTGAAGTAGCCCACACACCTTGAACTGAGTGAAAAGTGTCTGCTTTTGAACACGGAAGCTACAAACTTTGTCATGATCGACAAGGTCAAAGTGAATGTCCTTCCCAATTTGGTTTGAGAGGTCAACATCCCGAGCAACCTAGGATAATTGGCAAAAAAAGTAGGATCAGAAAACAGAATCTACCAAATGGAGGAGTGATGCTAAAACATGGAGGAGCAATGCTAAAACATGTGGTCATTACCTTGATGATAGTGTACAGATGAGCTTCTGCTTTCTCCTTCCTTTTCCTCACTTTCTCCTCCTGCTCCTTTTTCAACCTTATCTGGGCACAATCAATTAAACTACGGGTTATGTCTACTCTGCACTGGTTCTCATACCAGACACATCTGACATCATATGAATGAAGCAATTTCCTAACCTAATAAAATATTCCAAACAAAGCAGGAGTGAAATCAGTGAGCTTGTAGACAGCAGAAAGCTGATTTGGTCCTTCTAGTATCATTATGTACCCTATGATCTCAATTATGGGTCTCTTGCCTGTAGATGCTCTGCAATGTCTTTCTCATCAACATTGCAAACAACTTTGTCTTTGTCTCCTTCCCGGATGTACACCAGCATATATGCATTTGAGTATTTGGTGAACTTGAACAGTGTGTTGTTGAATCCAGGGTTCGTTTGTGGAAGCTGCAAGGTAGATTGCAATACTCAACCAAATGCAACCCAATAGAACTTTGTATCTCATAATACACCCAAAGTCTACATCTTCACCTCTGCTTCATATGGAGTTACCAGTGTAGAGAGAGAACCATATGTGTAGTATTGCAACAGCAAATAGAGAGACAGTCATATATGTATATACCTCTTCTTCACCTCCATACTGTTCTTCAAGGGCACGCTTGAGTTCCTCCTTTGTTACACGCTCATCATCAAACTTATACCTGCCAGAATTCCAGCAAGAAAATTAGAAATTCAATGACACCAGTGCGGGCAAGCACTTCTGCAATTCCTAGTGCTAACATGAATTCTAGGAAATTATTCCGTGAATTTAGTCAGTTGTCAAACAAGCAGTCCTCACAAGTTAAGCTGCTCTGCAATTTCCACCAAATACTTGGAAATCAGTCTCCCAGCCCTTGTTGCAATTATTATAATTTGACTATCAGTACAGATGAAAGACAAAGCTAGTCTGGCTCCAAAAGATTTGGGTTGACTTGAAAAAAAATTCTCAAGGGAACAAAGCTGAACCACAAAAGTATGGTTTCAGTTGGTCCACACAGTTTGTGCTCCAACTCAACAATGTCAAATCATCAAAGATTTCACAGATACTGTGCCTGAGGACTCTGGGCTCCAAAGTAACATTATGCAGAGCTGGAAAAAATTTTGAGCCACTCCAGCTAATGAAACAAAGATGGGAGATAGTTTTTTCCCTTGCTACAGAATAGAAGCTCCTGAATGGACAAAAATTCTCAATTCAACAAGTTAAAGAATGCTAAGCAGACAGAATCTCAGTCATGTTTGTGTGTAGATTACCACTGGTCAGACAATGTTGGTCTGATAAAAGCATAGTAATGTCCACCATGTACTCCACCACTATGAACAAGCACACTGCAATAGACAAAACAAGCACCACATAAATCTGGTGAGACATATACCCAATTGCAATGAACTTGTCTTGTAACACTCCCCATAAAGTGAATGTGAACACGTCTTACAGTCAGATGCTCTAATACAGAAACAATTCTGTTCAGTTAGAGAACAGGGGAGTTTTGCAGACCTGTGCAAGGTGTAAAGATTACGAACACTTCGATCTGCATCTGGAGAGAGGTATTTGCCATCCTCTCTATCTAAATCAAGTTGCAAAGGGAACTCATACCGATCATTGATCTGCCAAGGCAATATTTGGATGAGATGGATAAACCACCAAGATGTTCTTTCATTTATCATTGGACCAAGTGCCAAAATGTGTAACCAAAGAACATATCTACAAGATTGCAAAGAGAACTCCACAACAACACTTTGAAGGCAATACAACAAGAATGACTGTGTTCATAACCTTACAAGTATCGCTCACAAAGTCTGAGACTATCATATTCATTATGAATAACAACACCTAAGTATAATGAATAACAAAACCTAAGTGGCAAGCATGGAAAAGAGGAAGCCAACCCAAAGAAAAGACCAAAGAGAAGACATGACCAAAAGCAATTCAGAATACTCCAAATGCTGAAATTCCAAAAAGGAATTTTGTCCTGATTGAGCAACCCTCTAGTCCTCTTCAACAGAATCTTTAGACAGTAGCCTTTATGTTTCAGAAGGACAATAAGACTGACCATCTGAGAGACAAAGAACTCTTTAGAACTACAAAGCCTCAAAATTGACTATTGATAACTCCCAACTTAGCAGTAATTGAGATATTCGAATGAATAAGAGGCACACAAATCATTTCAATACCTGCATACTCTGGTTGAGAACGTTTGTCAAAGATATCACACGATATACCTTGAGGACTTTGATTCACAGCTAGATCCAAGAAATTACAAGAGAAGCCTTTAGAAGTACAATTCAACTTGCAAGATGTTTTTGGGTATATGCCACCACCATCAAACATTGACCAACATACTGAGTTTCTGTCACAAGACTGGCGGTAATGACAAAACTCGGCCATAATGCTGGCTAGGATAACAAAACTCAGAAATCCAAGAAGAAAGAGGAACACCAGAGAAATGAGAAGAAGAAAAAATCCATGTGAGGAAGAAGGAAGGAAAGAGAGAGAAACAAGGGTGGAGAACCTTGAAAACAAGATCTTTAGAGGACAAAATGGGTTTAGAACACCTCCCTACCTAGAAGTAAGAAACCTTTGCAATGATCGTTTTGAAGATTCAGAAGGCAGAAAAACCAAACAGAAATCTTTCTTTGACAAGCAAACCTCTGGGCCAACTTAGCAGAAAGTAACATTTTCTTCAGTAGATCAATTAAGCTTGCCATTTCAGCTATGCAGAACTCTTTGGACCTGGAAAGCCTTAAGAACTTAGAAGACTTGACTACTCCAACTTTTGCAGAATCCAAAATATTGGAATCCACATGAGGCATAGATATCATGTTACTATCTGCATATTCCAGCTGACAAAACTTGTCAAAAGTGTCCAAGAAATTGCAAAGTCATTTGAAGAACACTCAACTCACAAAACAACTGACTGCACAAGAGGAACAAGTTACCTAACAGGAAATGTGGCCAAGAAGATAAAACTGCATCATTTACTAGCTTGAAGCTATGGAGGGACTCTGTAGACCAAATACCATCCTCCTTCAATAAAAAAAATTTTGTGTACTTGGTTCAAAAGCTGACCTCTGAACCAACAAGACACAAGAAAGATGAGATCTACACATCCTACTAAAAAAATTATTCACTAGAAATTTCCTTCTAGCTTTCAAATCTGATAGATTGATCTTCATATAAATACTTGAGAAACAAAAGGAGTGTAACAGAAGATTTGTCAGTTCTTGAATGATTCATGAGCGTGAAGTCTATGACTACTCCAAATAGTCAACTATTCTCAGTGGGACATCAGCTCCTTTGATAACCTGGCGAACCAGCAGTCATTGACCACCAGCAAGAAAGCTTTACAGAAGGAGATTATCCATTTAGAAACTCCCGACAATTTTAGAAACTTTTGAGAGAAAAGCAGAACTAGCATTAGTAAATCTAGGCTTCATGGGGTTTTTACTTCCAAGCCACACAAAGAAAAAGAAAACAAGGACCGCACCTAGCTTCAAACTTACTAGCAACATTAAGAGAACTGCAATATAAACTTCAGATTCAGACAAAACTAGACTGTACAGAAGTGCCCCATTAAACCAAATTTAATGGGAATCTAATCCATCCAAAATTTTGGGCAAACCACTATACAAAATCTGCATCCTGCATTTCTGTTGCATTTCCAGAAACAACAGGAATACTCAGTCATGATGTCGGCTGATATTACATGACCAAAGGGAGGACTGCTAAAACAGTGGAAATTGGAACCCTCACAATCACTACTCTGCACTTCCAACAGGTTCAAGCCCTACCAATGGAAGTAGAAGTACAAAAAAGTGCATGCAACTTTGTGGAATATGACTACTTTCCCAATAGCACAGTCTGGGCACAATTTGCCCACATAGGATACAACTCAATAGTTATACAACTACATAGACAAAATATGGAATATGCTTCAACACAAATCCCAGCAGATCACTCTGATTGAACACCCACAACAAAACAATTGGGTAATCTTCTCTGATGAGGGATGCATATGAGTGGTTATTTGTTACACACCTTGACCATAGTATCTCTCATGAAGTCATACTCAAACCGCTTCAGCTGAAGTTGTAGGACAGGTGGAAAATCAATGAAAAGAACTCCCTTCTTAGCATCCTGCATCAGAGAAAGCCAACTCAACTGTAAAGATTTCAAAAATCAACTAGCAATACCCTCTGAAAACCCTCATCATCCTGATACCATCTTGTTGATCTGCGCAAAACATCTGGCATGGTCATGCTGTTTACAAGTCTGATAACAACGCTATGAAAGACTAATGGTGTCACAAAACAACATGGTGCTTGAACATACTAATATCACCAATTCTTGACAGGTACCAAAGAGGAGGCATGGCAGCACAATATTCCCTCCAGCATGCACATGACTGGAGTAACCTTGTGAGAACAAATTAGAAATGCAAGCCACATATGATGGATATGACCTGCAAGCCAAATTGCTCAGCATGGTACTTATTGTCCCCCTCAAGCCTTTCCACTTCAACATATTTGTCAAACGAGTCATATACATCCTTGCACCCCTTCACATCCAATTGCAAGTCTGCAAGGAGAAAATTATCAGCCTGGGCACATCTGCAAACTCACAGAAATTGCAGATAATGAAGCACTGAACTGCAAATTACACCTTCCACCCACAATAGCAAAAAAATCTGTACCGTAGAATGACTCCTTGCGTGTTGACTTGTAGTCAACATTGATGCATTCAATGTAGTTCATATGATGCCCTTCAAAAAGCTGCTGTATTGTGCCTTCAACAGCAGTTCCCTGTGAAAAGCTCACACAACCTACCTCAGCATGGAACTTTAGCAGAGGGAAGCTAGACCTGTCAGACCTGGAGTAACATGACCATACCTTCATTTTGTCTTCAAGCTTCTCAGAAAGAACCCGGTTGAGCTCCTGTACATCGTGTTGCATAAAAGAGTCATATGTGTCCCATCCAAATGACTTTGTGAGATCCTTTGTTGCAACACTCGAATCGCTGTACTGTATTTTGTAAAACAGGCTCTGCAATGCTAGTGGGATACTGTTGGAAGGTACATCATTTTCAGTAGTTGGCATATGGTACACAGCCTGGTCACAAAGGGGAAAATTATTTACTACTCAACCAAGATTCAAGTAATTACCATGTCTGAAAAGAGGAGAGACAAATTAACATGTGGCTACCTAGTTCCTAGATGTGTTCAAAGATAGTTCCTAAGTAAGAACTTTCATGAAATTGCAACAACCTTCCTTATCACCAGAATTCAAAGGAGAACAAAGAAGACCTTGCGGAAGTAAGGAAGATGATACAGAGTTTGTAGGAGGGAGTTCATGTAGCATGTAGCTCCCTGGTTCTTCAAACCAACGAATCCAGTCTCCTTTTTAGAATCATATGCCCAATAGTCAACCACTTTACGGACATTCACGTCTGCTTCTACAATAAGACTATCATTCACCAAGAATCCTTTGGCAGGGTCATATAAGTCTTGAAGAGGCATAAAAGATGTGAAACCCCAATCGCTCTCCCGAACATTAAACTGATGCTGAGTATCTGCCAATGGACCAGATTCTAGAGTTTGTCAAGGTGAAAATGTAAGAACGAAAATCATTCAGGCTCCTTTGCAACAATTGGCAACTGAACTTCACCAATGAGCAAGAATCAACATTGGAAACCTACATTTCCACAGCAGCATGGGGTTTTACAAAAGATCTTGATCAAAGAAGCCAGACCTTTCTTAACAGTTGCTTTAGGATCATACTGGTTGACAACAGTCAAATTAAATTGTGCAAATCTGCTCCATCCATAAGGCAAAGAGGGAGAATCCGCAACATCAAGATACAGTGACAAATGATCAACATTGTTCCCCTTTGGAAACAACAATACACGCCTGCATCCACATAGGCAACCCACCTCAGTCTCTCTTTGACAAAGCAGGTCATTGAATTTTCAATCCAATCAAGAGGAAATAATATATTCCACAAAAACTTATCAAATAAGCACCAATCACAAGATGGAGTTCTTCCCAGCACCAAAACAAGAAGCTTCTTGAGTAGATCAGAGATTAAATATATGGATGAATACAAGAATATATAATATAGAAAGCCTCGTTCTGTACTTTTCCCATTAAGATTCGACTGCAAAAGCTGAATATGGATGACTAGACAGACATGACAACAGAATATATTGTTCAATGGTCCTTCTGTCCTAGATTCCTCTCCATTACCCATAGCACTTCTTACAAGGATCTTATGCCCCTTGTCAGCAGTTCAAAATGTATGCTTTAGACAATTGATCACTTGACCAATTGCAAGCTGGTGGCCATTTGGCCATTTGATTGTTTGAACTGTGCACTTACCATTTGAATCCTCCAACAGAAAAGATTTCAGAATAATGCTTCCTCGTGTTAACCTTCGAGAAGCCCTCTATAGTCCATGAGAATTTCCCTGTCAATGGGTCCTCAGTCACTGGCTGATTCTCGACTGTGGGGACACTCTCTCCCTGCCCTATGACTGCACAAAACAATCAAACGTAAGTGCATCCTTTCAAACCTTCACAAATTAACACTGTTTGTATGCCAACAAGAAGGTACTCTCTGAGGGAAGAACAAGAACAAACTCTGCAGATTGGCATGCTGTTGACTACTAATTTCAGCTCATCATTCAACAACATTTACATGGGGATATTCTAATGATTCACTCCGCACTGTTACATGATTGCCATTTCTCCAGATTGTCTTCCAGTAAGACATGTTTATGAAAAACACCTTAGGGACCGAGATTCACTGTCAATAAAAATACTTGCTGGTACTGAAAATATGGCCCATCCTGATCTAGAGGATCTAGACGTTTCTTGACTTCAAGCTAAAGTCAAGGTGGATCTGAATACACCTTAGAAGCTATTAACCACAAGGCCTGACACCAAATAGCACCTATGGTGGAATGGATGGAACCATTTCTAAATATACCTAGCACCACAGAGTTCAATCAGGGAGACTGATTGAAGTCTTTTTACCCACCATTTAGCAGAGCTTGACAGCCATGGGAGAGACAACCTTCAACTTCATGTATCCTAACACTAGAATTAGAGAGCAACAAACAGAGGACAGCAGAAAGCCAATAATAGAAGCTCACAATCCAACAGCATGGAATTGGATTCCCATAGAGATATAACAAAGGCAATTATTCGATGCCATGTTCCTCTGAACTCTGATCTCCTCAATTTTTCATCGACACTGATATAAAAGTGTGTATCCATCTGAGATGCAACTGTCTAGGGTTTGCTCATGGTTGTGCATAAGAAACCGCTTACTATTTTTTAAGCCCTCTTTCAAAGTCTCATGCATACCGACTACATGCTAGTAAGTAATAAACTGCCCAGAACTGAGAGGATTTTGCAGTAATGTAGTTGTGATTTATAATTACAACAAAAAATCCTTGTGAAAGAAAGCAGAACCTAAATTGAAGAAGTATTTCCCACAGATGTTGATTGCATGAAGGCTCTCACCATGTAATCTGATGTAACACATTACCTACACTAGAGATTCTTTACAATCAACTATCATACCCAAAAAAATCTTCAACCATAACAGATGCTGCCACAAAGCAAGGTCTAATGGCACACAAAAAGAGCCTCACAAACCCTAACATTTCTGGATAGTAATGCCCTCCACAAAATAGGCACATCATCAACTGTTGTGCCATGGCTTAACAAAGGCACCAACAAATAAATAAAATAAAATCCCAAGCAAGCAAAATGTATAATAATAATAACTTAAATTAAAGCAGGACCAGGGACGACAAACTAACCTTCCATAGGTTCCACGTCTCCATTGAAATCTTGCGATGGAACCAACACATCAACCTCTTCCTACATCCATTTCAGCAAAAAAAACAAACAAACAAACAAACAAACAAAAGACGCTCAGAAAAAATATATAATTCTAAATTGTGAATCCTCGGACAGAGAGGAAGAGAGAGAGAGAGAGAGCCGGTACGAAACGGAACCAGAATTGCAAAAGCAAAATGAGAGAAACCAAATTGAATCCAGCGAGGAAGACGAGACTTGTGACCTCAAAAAAACACAAAACAAAACCAAACCCCACCCCCCCAAAAAAAGCAAGGAAAGAAACAGAACAGTACGCACCTCTGGAGAAGCTGCTATCACTGTCATTGTTGCGCCCTGGTGGTGGAGATTGCACACAAGAAGAAGTTCGCGAATCTGAGCTCCGGAGCTTGAAGAGAAACGAAGGAAGCAAAACGCAAAAGAGACAGAAGGAAGAGAGAGAGAGAGAGAGAGGAAAGAAGGAAAAAAGAAAGAGAGAAAGAAAGGAAGGCAATATTTTCTAACCCTAGCTAGTAGTGCCTCATCCTTTTTTCTTTTTTCTTTTCCTCCGAAGAAATTTTTTTTTTTTTTTCCCAGGACAATTTGGTATATATTTTCTGTGTAAAGACTTAACAAAATAGACTTTTTTTTAATTTATTGCATTTCATTTTGAGTCCAATATTATAGCCTCCTATTTAGGTTGAGAGCCCTAACTAAATAGTTGGCAAAACTTTATTAAAGATTGATTTCATTATGCTTTTAGTTGGCAAATTAACTAATTCTGAATTAATTAAACATAATTTAGTTGGCAAATCTTGAGTGCTTTTTTTTAATTTAGTAAGAAGTAATTTCATTGTGTTTTAGTTGGCAAACTAAATGATATTTTATTTTTTTTAGTAGAAAAATTGTCATTTTTTCCTGCAAACTTCTTTTTTTTTTAATTTCAATAAATTTGTAGTTTGAAGTTACTTAAGAAATTTCAAAATTGACAAACTAATAGTCTTTCTCAATTATTAATGAAAGAATCATTTGAATCAATGATGTAGTGGCCAAGTTAAGTTTATTATAATGTTATCATTAGTTTACACTTCATTGCATTTTTACAATCTTTTGCAAATGAAAGTTTCTAATGCATTTTTAATTTATACAACATCCGTTTTAGTCACATTTAGTTGGCAAACTGAGGGTAACCTACTCTTTCTTAATTCAAAAAATCAGATTTAATTCAATGGGTTTTTCTTTATTATTATTGACATCTCAATCAAACATACTTTAATTGGCAAAACTTAAGGGTTGTTCTTTTCTCATTAAATAAACTGAAAAAAATTATTTAGTAGATTAATGAGACAAATTTAGATCATTTCTTTCTCTTGTAATTTTAACAAAGGAAAAAAGGTCTTACCCACCCATAGCCTAGCCTATTGAGCCTTGTCCTAGAGATGGGCACCTTCACTCATGTTACCTAGTGGACTTTTTTGTCTTCATGGTGTCCCATTTGTGGATCATGATGTCAAATAGATTTGGTGGGCCTTCCATGGTGACTTTGTATCCCGTATTGCATCCCATCACAAGGCATTCCGACAAGGGCTGGGCACATTTGGAGGCCACTTGAACATCTCAGAACATCCCGGCCTGTGCTCAATATGTGACCCTGCATATTAAAATGGAGTAACACAAAGTCAACGTATGCCGGTTTGGCTCAGGAAAATGGTTTTTCTCCTACATATTTTGCTCAGTTTGTGGACGCTGGTAAAAAGCGCAGCAAAGCTGAGCACTGCTAGAGAAGAGTGTGATAAATGTAATCTGACTGCTGCTCCCTGTTTTTGATCGGCCAATCATAATGATTGATCGAGGTGGTTTGCTATTAGTAGTTCCCCCACCTATTTGAACAGTCCCTGCTTCGGTATGATGGGCAAGATTGCAAAAAAGTAAATAACTAAACTTGGAGATGAGGAATGTTTTGCAGGGTCACATACTGAGCACCAGTGGCCATGCTCCTATATACCCACCTTGTAACCTCTCCCTTACTCCAAAATAACAGGTATAAAATTCATCCTACTCCTATCACCTCATAATATTCTAATGTTTAGACTTTGGACTTATGATAAGATTTGCTTCTTGATTAATGATTTTGGATAAAAGGGTTGAATATTTGGATGAACAATCTGCGCGCATAATTATGTATATGAAGGGGTTGACTATCTGGATGAACAATCTGTGCACATGACTATGTATACATGGGTTGATTATTTGGGATGCACAATATGCGCACAAGATTATACTTAAAGGGGTTGACTATTTGGGATGCACAATATGTGCACAAGATTATGGTTGAAGGGGTTGATTATTTGGTATTCACAAATTTGTGCACAAGGGGGTGCATAGTAAAAAAGTCGCACATTGGTTGCAAGTTGCAACATTGATCCAAACCCCCAATTTGATTGTGCATTTCAAATAGCAACTCCTTCCCTTTGTGGATTTAACCTTCACATTAGTGGGTGTCATGGTTTGGTATATTGGACATAGTATGGTATATTGGACTTCCAATAACCAAGTATCTTCCTCAAATGGTTGAATGCATATCAAGCAACCACATTTGCAATTGTTGATGATTTTGTAGTCCTCTACAAGTTGAGTAGATTTTTTAGAAATTTAGAGAGAGGGATTTTATTTATTATCTTTTATTGCATCACATTTTATGTATTGAACACTTGCTTTGGTTAATACATTCTCAAAGGCTTTGCAAAAGGTATAATATAAACTTTTTAATATGATACATTGCAATTTGAAAGAAATCAACATGTTCTTTAGTTTCATGCACTCAAACAAAGGGATGAGTTGAAACTCGAGTTTGACATTCACAAGCATCTTTTAATCAATTCACTTGCATTTCTAACATTTCATAGTTTCTAACATTTTTCACCATTTTTGATAAATCATTTTCTTAGTATTTTAGTTTTGAAATTTTAATTCAAGTTATTATTTGGAATTGGCATACTTATAAATAAAAATTGCCACATACATATATACATGCAAATCACACATAATCTTACACAAGGCCATCAAATAGATGGGGCCCCTTTGCCCATGACCTTGAAATATGGGAACTATTTAGGGAGGTAGAAATATAAGAAGGAAATATATTATCACTAATACTCATATAATTTTTTGGGACATTGAAAGAATATTTTGTCTAGTAAGGAAGGTAATTTTTTTATTTTGTTTGTCATGTTGAAATCTCCCAATCCATGGTGCCCCCCATTATGCACTTGGTATCATTGGAATGCCCTTGATGAACTCAGAGTGCATTAAGTTGGTTTTCTAACATTTAGACATGTGGTACAAGAGTTATTGAATGATCTTGTCAAATAAAATTTAACAAAATAAAAACTAAAAATTTTAGGGAAATTAGGCCATGTTCTTTGTATTATTGGAAAGCCCTCAATGAAGGTTGGGATTTTTTTTAAATGATTTCATAATTTTTAGATGTGTGGTGCAAAATATATTGAATTTTAAGAATTGTTTGGAAAGAAAAATTAGTTGGATAACAAATTCAAACTTGGGCCTTTAACAACACAAGTCACACTAAATTCCAAGTCCTTCATTCAATCAATCATCACTTAAATTTCACATTCATGTTTCAAATGACCTTTTTTCTCCACAACAATCACAAATGACTAACCTTGGTTGGCTGGTTCCTCGTGGTCTATAATGTGGCTAATAGTTGTTTGTTGAATTGTGACTAAGTTGATTTGTGGTTGAAGAAGAGTTGGTGTTTCAACAATTGTTGGAGTTCTTTCCTTGTGCCATCGAATGATGATAGTTGTTATTTAATCCTCTAAAAAAACATTTGGGTTTTGTCAAATTTGAAATCAACGATTCCTTGAATCGCCAAATGTACTTTTGTGACCTTCCATCGCAAGTGCCTTTCCATAGTTTTTTCCAACAAGCCTTAATGCAATCTCCTTGCTTAATAACTTAGCTTCAAGAGCCTCATAAATTAAAAGCTTATCATTGTTAGTTTGCATCTCTTTGAACATGTCATACTCCTTGTGCAAATTTTAGAGCGTATAATGGACAATAATGTCCTTAGGTAGTGACACTCCAATTTCCTCAAGTTGATTTGCCACATTTTTTATTTATGTTAAATGAACATCCATAGTAATATTGTCAATCTTTCTTAAATTGAAAAATTTATCAATTAACATGACTTTTCTATGCACCACATTAGACTCACAAAGATCCTTGATAGCCTTCTAGTAAACAAACAAATCAAAGTATCATTTGAACAAGTTCAGAACAAAGTTTTTTGCATTATTATTAAATGTTCTCATCATTTTTGACCATCCAATGATCTCCTAGTCATTCATCGAATTAACAAATTTGGTCACATAGCAGGGGAACAAGTTGTTTTGTTGAAGCATATGCTTCATTTTATATGCCCAAATGCCATAGTTAGACGCCCTTTCCAAATGATAAGCCTTTGGAATTTTTGGCTCACCACCCATCATAACCAATGTGTGTTGTAATCGTTTTTGTTTACTACTAGATCCTATTGGTGTCTCTTGTATGATATACTTTCTAGACATTTTAATTAATCTCTCTCAAATACTGTAGAATCTCAAGAAAAATATTGTTGTGGGAAGTCACCCACTCACAAGCTACACTCTTTAGCTGGTCACACTATTTTGGGGAAAATACAAGCTCACAATCCTAAGCCGAATGGCTCTAATACCATGTAAAATGCTTTATTCAAAATAAAAAATTATACACACAGAAATTCACTATTGGGAAGGGAATAATTCATGGGAGAGATAACCCATGCGTTTTAAATACACGAACTACTGCATTAAAAATAAAAATAATAAGTAAAACTTGATAAAATTGATCTAATTAATCTTGAGCAGATCATCCAACACCATCTCCAAACTCAAATCTTCTACTATCATACATACCCAACCAAAAAAACAACACCATTATTTATCTACAACTTTAACCTCTTAATACCCTAAAAAGCTCCCCCTCCACAAGTCCTCATATTGCACAAATGACAACCTCATCACACTTGAATTCCTCATAAACACATAAAGAAAATTCATCCTCCCAATCCATACAACCACAAACGTTTGAGCTTATCCAAGATATTACCTTCACCATAACTAAAATTTATCACATATAGTTACCCCACCTCTTCTTTCAATGTTGAAAAACAAAAAGGTGGTAAATTTTACCAACACCACTAATAAAAACACTCCACACTAATGAGTAACACACCTAAGCCTAAATCCACATCACACTAGTTTTTTTGTAAACAACATTAGAATCAAAGAACCGTTAGTCTTGGTTATTTCAAACGTTTAAAAAACTTTTAGTTTTCACGAGACAACTAAAAATGAACTAGAGATTTGATGGTAGGTTTTTTCGAGTTTTTCCAAAACAATGGTTGTATACCAAAACCAAGTCTTCGAATTTTTCTAATAATTGTGGTTGTGAATCTTAAGGACCGCCTTATAATTGCCAAGGGTCTATTGTTGAAATACTCTAATGTTTTGAGGGTATTTGAATGTATAAAGAATTATGAGTTCCTTTTCTAAATTATTTTAGAATAAAAGAATGATTGATTTCAAGTCTTTGAAATCAAAATCAAACAAAAATAGAACCAAATAACCATTCCTCCCATTTATTTCTAAAAAAAAAAAAAAAATTAGCATGAAAATCAAAAACTTAAAAAAATCAGGAATTTTCATGAAAGAATTGACAATAAACTAATAGTGGTTTTAGGATTTTTTCCCCAAAAATTAAAAAAATTGTTATGATTGTATGCATATAACAATCAAGGCACTCCAAAAACAAGAAGAATGTGATGATGTACAACCTATGGCTAAATTCAAGCTAATAGGAGTCATGGGGTGTGTAACCATGGTTTTTGTTGACATGTAAAGATTTCAAGTCTCATGAATGCCAAATGGATTTTTATGAAAAAACATTTAATAGATCAATGTAAATTTTGAATAAATTTGAAAGTATTATCATAGATATTCAAAGACATTTTTAAAGCATTATAATTTTAAAATATATTTTAAGACTATTTTAGCACAATTCAAACATTGTTTGGCTAATCCTAACCTACTACATTAACATGTCAAATTTTCAAAAGGTGTGTCATTGGTTCCGATTAGCTTGAATTTACTATCTTGAAGGTTGAACCAATCTTAAGAATTGTGAAAAGATGATGTATTCCACCTCATGATAAGTTGTTGTAATTAGAAGGAAAGCGACAATGAAAACCTTAAGAACTATTGAAATGAGAAATCAAATAGACATTCACTTCATATAATTGCAAAAATAAATAAAAAAATCAAATGAACCTATATTGCTTAGAACGCATTGTCACCAACCATCTATAAATCCATCCACGAAACAAACACCTCACAACATAATTCTTTCATTTTGATTTCATTCATTTATGCTTCCATCAATTGAACATTTTGTTAATCATTAACATCAAATCATTCAATTAAGTCTTCTCTTTTAACCTTTTTCAACTAGTTTCACACATTTCTTTAATAATTCATGTTGCCACTAATTTATAACATAATCACATCAAAACTTCAATTCCCTTCTTACCTTTCTAGTATATTATCCAATAATTTGCAGCTTGAGATTATGATACAAAACAAACCAACTAGTTTGTAATATGCCAATGAACATATTCAATCCTCTTTCTATGTAAAACAAATCCCAACACTTTGTCCCACACATATCTTTGAATTCTATACCACATTTCATAACTTAATAAATTAAATATTCATTAACAAACTACACTCCCCAATTCTTTTTGGCAATGGGCACAATAATGGATAGATCAATGAATCAAGTTGTAAGAAATGTGTTACTCTTCTATGTCACCAAAAAGAGAGGGACCCAGACAACAACCAGACCCCTCCACAGGGCTTCCAAGATAGAATTTCACAATTCTGATTTGCACAAAAAAGTCTCCGCCAACACAAGCGTCCAACCTCCTAGAACATCAAACAAATGCCTGAGATCTATCTGTCCACTATCACACTCTCCTCCAAAAACAGACCACTCCAAACTGTTGATATCCTGCACTTCTCCAGAAACTATTATATTCTACAACCTCATCCTTGCTAGATCCGATCCTTTCCAAACACAGGAGCTAGCTGTCTCCTAGTTACTAACGCAGCGGAAGAAAATCAGTAAGACTAGCTACCAAGCTCCAAGCTCCTCTGCCAAAATCCCTTCCCTCTGCTCACAAAAAACTTCCCGTCCGTTTTCCTCTCCTCCTGCCTTTTTCCAAAAGCACCCCCTTCCCTGTCCAACTCCCCCAGGATCTACCTCAATTGCCACTTACCTTCATCATGAATGCCCATTCCGGCGCCGCCATGCCGCCTCAAGCCATAAAGGCCAATACCTTCGTTGCCGTGATCCCGTGCCGTCCTCTTCAAGAGGTGAACTTCCATGATCAAACCCAAACAGGCGCCATGCATTACCTTAGTGATGATCAGTAATGCGCCGCCAGCCAAGTACTGGTGCAAACAAAATCAGGAGCTGGATCACAATGGCAAGGTTGTCTGGTCACCCCATGTCCAATCACACAACAACTATGACAGAAACTTATTAGGCTAAGATTTCCTTGTTTATTATCACCTTTTAGCAATAAATTTGTGTATTATGATGGTTACAATCCAAGAATGGCAATTAAAAACTATTGTATACAACAAAAGGAATTTTATAACAGTTTTATTTGTTCTCTTGAATATACTAAAATAAGCACATCACACAACCACAACCCTTAAGAAATTGCAAAATCTATTTATGAAATTTTAAATGTTATGATTTAGCTCTTTTTTTTGCAAACCAAATGTTTGTTCTTTTCCTTCCACTCTTAGTTTTTATCATGTTTTGTCTACAACCACATGTTGAGTTCTATGACATCTCATAAATATTGAACATCAATCCACAACTTCCATGTGGAGATCCTTATTGTCAAAAACTAGAAACAAACACATCTACAAAAACATCCACATAAAAGTGATGTTCATCACCAATGTGTTAAAATCATGTCCCTTTCCTATAATGTTGTTCTTATGATTAAACCTCCATACACACCCATGATGAACAAATGAACAAAACACATAAAAATGAAAATTCTAATTCTTGCACTCATTATCCACATTTGTTAAAAATTTCTCACCCAACTTCCTTTTCCACCACATTATACCAATGTTGTGTAGTTCTTCCTTTTTAAAAATACCCTTCGTTTCAATTTTTGGCACATTTTTGTCAAACCCAAAAATGTTTGGGCCAAGTTCAAAAACCGATTATAGTTTCATGGACTCACTACACATTCCCCAATGCTAAAAATTGTATAATTTAAATATAAAATTTTACAAAAAATTAATAAAAGCCTTTATATAGGTATAGAGTTCAACAACCAATTAAAATCTAAACATATAAATAAAGTTCAACTTACTTGTCAGCTTTTCAAAAAACAAAAATTATTTACCTAAAAAACCTAAACCTAGATTTTCAAAATCATTTTTTCACTATTTCAATTTTGGATTTGGATCTAGCAAAATGTTAGTTTCATGGCTTGGTTTTTATGTTGGTTTCAACAAAAAGGAAATAGTTTGGGTACAAATCATAAGAATCAAAACCTTAAATTTAACACTTCAAATCAAACATCCTCAAAACATTGGTTGTCACCAAGAAGCCAAATAATAAATGAACAATCATAGCATGAAGAAAGATAATTTGTTTATTTGTTTATTTGTTTATTTGTTTTATCATGATCATATATCCCAAACCATGGGTCCTTGGTTGTGTTCATATGCATTAAGGTGTTTTATCATGTTCAAATTTGTAACACAATCTAATTATTCGCACATTAGTATTTTCATCACAGAAAATTCAATAAAAATCATACTTCAAATTATAAGGAAATCAAACATGCATTGTTAACTAATAATAACCACCGTCACATGACAAAATAATCAAAATATATTTCTGGAATGGAATTGTTACACGATGGTAGTACTATCAGTGCATTACTTTCAAGGATGAATAATTATAAGTTAATTATGGAATAAAATTTCAATAAAATGTTATTTGTTAATGGATAAATCTCATAGTTTAACTACCTAGAAAACCTTTTAATAATTATGTAGTTATTAATGGTAGGTTCATATTTACCATCCCTTATTTAATATGGGATGAAAACATTAAAATAATTATTTAAAAAAAAAGGTTATCATTAATTAAAATATGTGAAAAATATTAAAATAAGGTGAAAAAATATTAAATGACAAAAGAAACCCATGTGGGATGGGGAACCACTTTTGATTTTTTATTATATCTCTTGGGGTCATCCTCTCATTCCCTATCATTTTTCTTCATTATATTCTTTTTTGGTCCTTATTATTTTATATTTGTGATTTTTAAATGATTAATGTGTTTGAAGTGGGAGAGGTTATACTTGTGTGAAAAATATATATAATGGATTTTATGCGAAGGTCAAGTGACATATTTCTTTTTGTGATTATAATTTACAACTAAAAATAAGTTGCAACCAACATGTAAAACAAAAATTTCATTAGTTATATAACTAAAGTCCCATGCAACATCTAGTCACAAATGATGACTTACCATGATGTTATAACATTCCACATGGATGATGTATACGGTTAACATATACACCCTCATTTGTTGACCATTCGTATAAAATTTGTAATTAAATTTCATTATTTGTAATTATGTTGTAACACATTACAAAGTGCCACATGGCAATAAAATAATTTTTCTTTTAATTATGTTTTTAAAATACATAATGAATCCTCATCATTTATTTTAGATGGTGTTAGATCGTGCCGTGTGGCACAATAAAAATGTGCCACATGGCATGTTAATTGAATTTTGGTCAAAATGATTTTAAATCAATATTTAGGTAGGTATGTATGTAGGTAGATAAGTAGGTAGGTGGGTAGGTAATTTATAAAATAAATATGTAAACATTTTTATTTTACTTTAAATTTAGCCTTTGAAGTTAAGTTTCTTTGATTGGTTCAATTCAAATTTCACATTTTTTATTATTATACAAATGTAAACAAAATCATCTTTGTTATATAATTTGATAAAATGGAAATGAAAGACAAAACATATAGGATAAACTTTTAAATTGTAATCTAGTTTACAGTTAAAGTTTACCCCATATCCTTTGTTTTCTATTTGAATTTTGTAAACTATATATCTCATACATAATTAACTAATTACAACCAATTGATTAACAAGTCATTAATTAATTACTTACCCATTTACCAACCTACCTATTACTTATTATTACCTATTAATTAGGTAGTAATTACTAATATCGTAATCTATTTAAATTATTACATAAACTAGTAAATTATTAAATAATAATTAACATAATTAATTAACATATTTAGTAAAACTTTTATTTAAGTAACCAATAATTCGTACAATATGAATAATATTTTATTATTTCATTATATTAATTTTATTATTGGTTGGTTTTATTAAATATTTAGTAACTAATTAATTAACATGTAACAAGTAGTAGTTATTATTTATATTTAATGATTTAATTATAATAGAATTAAATTCATGAAAATAGAAATATTTCATTAACATAATTTTAAAATTTTAATATACATCAAATGTATATGTACATCACATAGAAGTAACCAAGTTGCATTTACTTTTGCAATTAATTGGATATAAAGTTTTTTTTTGGGTGAAAAAGTCAAAAAATTAGTCAACATGCAAGGATGTGAAACCAAATAGTTGCGAATTACTTACACCATAGTCGCAAAACATGTAATAGATTGAAATGGATGGTGACTAGTTGTAAAATGACAAAATATAGTTGCAAATGACATTTAATTGCATAATATAATCACAAATTAAATGGTTGCATAATATAAGATTTTTTTTAGTGGAACGATAACTACATGTGTAACCAAGTTTTTTTTTCGTCTTTCATTTCCTAAAATGCTTGTTAGATTATAATTGTTGGATGGTAGTTGCGATAAGAATATAACTACAATTGCAAAAAAAAGGTAATTACAATATGAAGGTAGTAAGTTGGTGATATATTTTCTATGACAAAGGTATTATCTAAGGATTGGAAGGTAACTATCTTCTAGCCCTCCATTTCCAATTATGTTTTTTTTTAAAAATGGATTTTCAAAAGTGTTTTTTCATTATTTTTATTTAATTTTTGTTTGGCAACCTTTTTTTCATGATAATAGTTCAACTACCAATTACATTGTCTTACATGCATTATTGATACAATTGGAAAATCCTTAATGCAAAATATGTGTGTACCAAGGTGATTTTGTGATTTTCAGATTTATGACAAAGGATTTATTCAACTTTGAATTATAATTGTCATGGGAAATTCAATAAAAATATAATAATAAAATTTTGAGGGGAATTGAATTTTGAACGAACATGTATAAATTTTGCAAATCTATGTCACAATACGTGTTCAATGGTTCATGCCACATTAATTATAACCAAATGAATGTTAGATTAAAATGACATCATTTAATGTAATGACCCTTGGTCATTAATTCAAAAATAAATAAATTATATTCATTAAGTTATTGATGTTTTTGTGCAAAAATGGTTGTAGATTTATTACATATGAAATGATGGTGAAATGAAATTATTTATACAATTCATCATGGAAGAATATTTTATTCAAAAAATTAAGATCCCAAAAATATGGCCATTAGGATAATCAAATGTGTTTTATCATTATTTTTAATGCCATTTGTGAGATATTTATTTTAGGACACTATTAGAATTCTTGGTTTTTCAAACAATCCAAGTTGATTAATTGGTCTTTCTTGATTAAAATGTGAACCATACCAACACAACCACGTGCAGTAGTCTCAATTTTTAAGAGTTGCATTAGGGTTATTTAAGTGTGGTAAGGTTATTAAGGGCTTTTAGCAACTTCATAGGGAATGATGAATGTGTTTGGTGCGTGGAAGGGTTTTTTTTTTTTTTTTTGAAATGTGTTATTGGTGAACAAGGTGTTGCGTTAGTTCTTTTCTTTAACAAAAAGTTGATAACCATAGCTTTAGAAACTCTATTGTGTAATTAGGGGTGAGAAAAATCTAAAGGGTTGGGGGTAGAAGTAAACACCATAAATCGCGGTGTTTAGCATAACATTGGTCTTGTTATAGTATTTAGTGAGTAACAAGGATGCTTTAAATTCATGAAACAATTGAAGGGGTGTTAATGAAAGGTCCAATAGAGATAAAACGATCTTCAAGGCGTATGAACATAAGATTAATTCGAGACGACTTAACGATTAAATAGATAATGTGATAGTGTGCCAATGGCAATAAGAGTTTCATAATGACTAAATCATTTATTTAAAATAGGGATAAGTTCAGCGAGGAGTTGCAAGTACATGTTAAATCATGGGCTATGCCATAGTGGTAGTTCATAACTATAAGAAATCTAGGATGCATCGAATGGTGCGAATTAAGTAGTCCGCCTTGCTATTAAGAAGCAATTGACGAATCGGACCGTGCAACCAATGATAGTGTCCACCGGTCAGAACTGAAGACCATGTGAAGATATAAATATCTTCAATTTCGTAACAACCTTCGCAGACGGTTTCATGTTCATCACCAAAAACAGGGTTGATTTGTAATAAGATCACTAGGGTGCGAGAATTCGGAGAAATACGATAGTACTAGGCTCAAGGGGGTTTCATTTCAAGATGAACACGCACCTCTCAAAATTCGGGTTTTTCATCACAATGATGTTGCGTTAGGGTCTAAAGATGATTTCGAAGGCGGTTCTTCATTTGCTCGGGTGGCTTGGGACCCATAAGATGTGACCATGCGCAACACCGTAATTTCAAGGAAAGGAAAAAAATTAGATCTTCAATCAAAATCAAATCGACAATGAAAGTGTGAAGGATTTGTTACATTGAAATGTGCAATCGTAATATATAGATCGAAGAAAAGGAAGGAGAGGCGTGAATAACGACCTAAACCATGGTAAAGTAAAACTTTAAGGTCAAAAGAAAAAATTGAAGGTTTAAGTAAAGTTTGTTGGGGGGAAAGTGGGAAAAGGTGAAAATGTGTTTTTCCTTCACCTTCCATTGGCCACCAAACATTGCAACGTTCCATTGGCCACCAAGCTTTGGATCTACCTTCACCTCCTTTTTCTTTTTCTTTAAAAAACAGATTCGGATCATTAGGGGCTCTCTATTTCTCTAGACATAATTTTTAATTCAATCTTGAATACTTGTTCCCACAAGCTTCTTGAAGAGGAAAAAAATGATTAATCTTGGTAAATGGGAAAAGGAAAGAAAGTAGAATGAAAATCTTGTGATAATTTTGAAGGAATGGAAATGAGTAGTGATAGTGTTGGGAAGTTAGGACTTTAAAGAAATCTCACAAACCCTCTCGGGTTTGGTAGCGTAAGTTATTATTGGTTTAGCTGTAAAGTTTAAGACTTGGTAGCAAGTTACGCATTGTAATTATCTTCTTAATGAGCTAAGGCAAGTTAGATTTGAATAATGTATGTGTTAGAAATGATGTTTCAAGTGATTGATGGTCTGCAGTCAAGTTGAACCAATTGCCTTCATAAAACCCTCTCGGGTTTGGTAGTATAACTCCTTACTGGTTTAGTTACAGATCTTAAGATTTGGTAGGACGGTGTGCCTTGTAATTAATTTCTTAATGAGCTAAGGCAAACTAAATTTGAATAACTTATGTGCTAGAAACAATATTTCAAGTGATTAATGGTCTGCACCCAAGTTGAATTTACCACCTTTGTAAAACCCTTTTGGGTTTTGTATCATAACTTTTTGTTGGTTTAGCTGCAGAACTTAGGATTTGGTAGTAAGGTGCGTCTTGTAATTAACTTTCTAATGAGCTAAGGCAAGCCGGATTTGAATAACCTATGTGTTAAAAACAATATTTCAAGCGACTAGTGATCTGCAGTTAAATTGAACATGGTGTTGAGTCTTTAAACGTTGGTTTAAATGAATGATAATTTGACATAGATTTCTAGGATGTGTAATGTTTGAGCTTGGAAAATATATCTATCAGTTCTAATCGTAAATGATGCATAAGATGCAAGCTACTTAGTTTCAATTACAAACACAATCTAACATCTAGAAAATACACTTGCATTTTTCCTTCACTGATAACATTTATGTTTTCAAATATAGTCACCTCGCAGAACTGGGAGTAAAGGGATGAAAAGTCGCTTCACATAATGAACATGTACATTTTGATTGGAGGCTAGGGGTTTGAATGACATATGTATGTTTTGATCAATCAACTTAGTTGAAATGACTTATTTAACTATTTGTTAACTTTAACATTTAGTCAAATTGGACAAAAACTCGACCACCTTGGTCAAAATGGCCAATGATGTTTAGTCAATTGGAACATTTAGTCAAGTTGGACATAAACAAATGACAACTTTGGTCAAAATGGCCCATGGGGTTTTTGTCAAGTAGAACATTTAATAAATGGTCAATGTTATTGTAGTCAAATGGGGTAGCTTACTTACCTATCTACCATATTCTATAACCTTCCTACTTACTTATTTATCAACCTATTGACCTACCTACTACAACTTACCAACTTATTCACCCACCTACCTTCTTATTTATTTTCGTATTTACCTACGTACTACAACCTACTGACCTTCATATCAACCTACTTATTACAATTTATCTACCCACCCACCCACCTGCCTTTTACAATATACCTACCTACATATATCACAATTTTGTAATGATGCGTTGGAATAAACATGTGAAATAAAAAACTTGACAAAAGTTGAACACATTTTAATGGTGTGGCCCATTGGTTAAGGATTTGGTTTATCATTGGGGAGGTCAAGGGTTCAATTCTTAATATTTGTAATCTATGTATATGCTTAGGGTGTTAATGTAGGTAGCTAGGCTAGGCTACTACCTACCTACTTGCTTGCCTACAAATTATTTGTTTATAATAATAATAAAATAAATTATTTAAATCATTTAACTAATCAAATGGTCTTGATTCTGCCAGTCAAAAAGACCATCCTAATCACACTAGATATGTTAAAATCAACTTGTCCAAAATGATAGGAGTTTTTTTTGGCCCCTTCCACCTCTCCCC
>Ga0116227_10003165_pt1 | contig 36838 bp, 36 predicted proteins | sample S1TSphgellanicum_FD_89693 | JGI IMG/M metagenome (GOLD analysis project Ga0116227, IMG submission 89693) | Host-associated microbial communities from peat moss isolated from Minnesota, USA - S1T2_Fb - Sphagnum magellanicum MG | ecosystem: Host-associated > Plants > Peat moss > Unclassified...
CTAGTCAACAAGCTTCAAGCTTGATCTCACACCAATCTCTCAGAAAAATCTCTCTTTCTTTGTGTGTGTGTGTGTGTGTGTGTGTGTCTCTCTTTGTGTGTCTTGATCGCTCGATCGATCGAGTCTCTCTTTTGGGGATTGTTGTACTGATTTGAAACTTGGTATCTGTGAGAAAGTTAGTGTGAGAGCTTAACCATGACTAGTGTGGTGGTGTTGACATGCGTGTGGAGTGTGGAGCTGCTGGTTTCTTCTTCTTCCTCGACTAATTGTCTGTGAGCTGCTTGCTACAGAAGGACCAGCTAGCTGCTCTTCTTCTTCTGCATTGGCAGTTACATATTTGTTTGTGGACTCTACTCCATTCCATTCTTGCGAAGTTCGTTTTTTGTTGATGTGGTTCCAGTTTTCTAGCAGAGGATGATTTTTTTTTTGCGGAGATTGCGCTTTCTCTCACTCGGCGACGATCGAAATTCTTCCAATTGCAGGAAAATTGCTCCAAATCTGGAGCTTTAATTTCATTGCTTACCTTTCCTTGATCTGTACCCTTCTCTGTCTTTGTCTCTTTGTGTGTATGTGTGTTTCTCTTCTCTCTCTCTCTTCTTCGCAGTTCATGAATTCGAAGTCGAGATTTTTCCAACTCGAGTTTGTTTCCAAACCTGCCGCCATCCGGGAAAGACTTGGGTCGAAAGGACATTGCACCTGGAGTACTCGACAAGAAGCTCGTGAGCCGAGCTTCGAATGCTAGAGCTGTTTACAAGATTGTTCATCATGCTCGCGAGTGTAAAAGCTGGCTGTGAAGCCTGTTGGGGGATCAAACATGAACAATGCCTGCCGTTGTTTATGTGATTCCCTGAGCTGAAGAACTTGGTCGTGAAATGCTTTCGACAGTTCATTCGTGAATCTTGTTCATGTCGTGTGGGAAACTGGGGAGAGCGAGGAGTGGAAAACAGAATCTACAGGAGGGTAGAGAATTGAACACGGAGGAGGAGGCCAGGTACCTCGCATTCTATAGTACAAGAGGCTCGAGCGATCTTGGGGTCAGACTTTGGAAGCTGGATTTCGTATTCCTCTGGAAACAAGTTTGTTCTTCAAGGAAGAGAGTTTTGGAAGCGGTTGAAGAACCAAGCGACTTCCAGCTCTGGACAAGGGAAACCAAGGGAGAAGAAAACAAAAAACAAAGCTGTTGAGAAGGTGGGGGAGCTCGCCACACTCAAGGAGGAAACATGGCCATGAAGGAATTCACAGAGTTGCAGAGAACGCCTTCATTGAACCACGTGAGTGCGCAATCTCCACGAGTCGGAGGCTGCGTGGGCACCTTCTTCCACATGTTCGACTGGAATCCGAGCAAGAAGCGCTGCGCCACCAAACGTCTCCCTGCAGGTACAAGTGCTTCCTTCTTCTTCCCTCGACATCTTTCTGAATCTCTCAACCACATTTTGTTAGAGGTGTTGCACGAATCCAACTCTCGAACTCACATTCTCAACTACCGTTTTCAATCTTTTTTGGCTTGAAAGCTAACTCTTCAAAATCTTTATGGAGCCTTTTGCTTCCAAAAGCTCTTGGCGACAAGCTTACGTTCCATCGGAGAGTTTTTTGCATCATTCTTTCTCATTGTTTGTGAGCTTTCTGGTTGTGAAATGCATCGTTTTGTTTGTGGAAATAGAGAGGCTTGAAGAAGAGCATTACGTGAGAAGGGAAAGGAGCTTGAAAGAGACAAATGTCAAGCGCTCTCTGGTACATAGAAATTAAACTCTTTCCCGCTCTCCAATTGTCTCCACTGCATTTATACCTTCATGTTGCACATTTCACTACATCCCAGGATCCAAGGAAGGTGATAAAGGATAGGGAGAAGAAGTGAATCATCATGTCCTTCTGTTTGTGAACTCAAATCCAAGACGTTTTCTGGTTTTTCCATTGCAGAATGACGATGAAACAAGAGGATTTGTACAACATGCTGCAGCAGTTAAGAACACTTGTGAGAGTGCACCAGAAATTAGCAAGGTGAGTGAAGAAGATCAAGTTCCTGGTGTTGTAGCTCGTTTGATGGGGCTTGAATCCCTGCCAAAGATATCGTCATTATCATTGTCGTCATCATCATCAGCAGCAGCAGCATCTCATGTTTTTGTACCTGACATAGAAACTTCTAAAGATCAAGGGCTTCAACAAGAAGGGCTTATGCCTTCCTCTCCAGTAGCAGCAGCTCCTCCAGTATTGTTGCAGGAGCTTCTACGGCAAGAAGGCTTCAAAGACTCCAGCAGGAAATCACTTACAGAAAAGCTTCCTAGTTTCTCCAGGAAAGCATCAGCTGACCAGAAGAAGAAACAGCAGCTGGAAGGAGAAGCCCAAAGGAGAAAAGCTTCAGGGATGCGTGCTCGTGGTATTGGAGCTGAACCACACGTAGTGCATCATCCGTATGTTGATCCAAGAATCCCAAGACCATCTCGTCGAAAGACAGAGGAAGCAAAGCAGCAATCTGTTGTTCTCTCCAATCTCCACAACAATGGAGGAGGACCTGTCTTGCTCCCCTCCAAATCACACAACCAGCTTCTGACACCATCTCCAATGCAATCACCATCAAACCTTGGGAGTAAGCACACTGCAAAATTGCTTGAAACTGCTGCAAAGATTTTGGAGCCCAACAACCTGCAGAAGCCCAGTTGTTCACAGCTACAGACGTCCTTGCCTTCCACCCAGAGCCTTAACTACATGACACAGAGTGAGTGTGGGGTGGTGAGTTCAACAAAATCTGAAAGCCAGGGTTTTGCCAATTCACAAGGTGTAAGTGCACTGCATTCAAGCTCATGTAAGGTCTCCAGGACTGAATCAATGGCAAGAAGCTGGAATGGGAAAGAAGAAAAAGACAATGATGACTTCGGGGAAATCAGTGGGCGCATGAGTGAGTCCAGGAGTGTTATGCAAGCAAGAAGGATGCATGGGGCAGCAGTGTCCAACAATGAATCATCAACACGGCAGCAGCAAGAGCAAGCCAGCAAGTGGCGATTTGAGAGTGCACTCGCTGCACATTCACAGGCTGTGCTGTCATCCCCTGCTATTCCTCTCAGTTGCAAAAGAAGTGGACCTTCAAATCCAAGAAACGGTGGAACGAACTCTACAAATCATGTCCTGGGCATGCATGAGGCATCTATTCGAGGATTCAAAACTGAATTGGGTGCCAAAGCCCTTACAAGTGTCACCAAAGATCGATTCAGCCGTCACTCAAGGTCACTCTCTGAGACAGCATATGTCACTGTGCTGCATCAGGAGAGGATGAAAGGTGCCAATGGAATCCAGAGTCGTGAAGCTGCTAGTTTGTTTGGAACCGAGTTCCTGCTTGCAGATCTTGCATGCTTGGATCCACCAAATCCTTCAGTGGTTGTCAAGGAGCCCATGCCACAGGAGAAGGCAGCAAAAAAAGAGGTTGTGGAGGTAGCAACACTGAGCTCAGGTGCTCTGGAAGATGGAAATTTAGACAAAGCCAATGTGGGGTCTGCACATCTGATAGTCAAGCCAAGTGGTAATGGAAGAAGGCCTCCTTCTAATGGTGGGTTTAACTGGGGTATGCAGAAGGGACCCAAAGGCAGAGCAGGAAAGCAAGAGAAAAATCTTAGATTGCAAGATAGCATTCAGGTGGTCAGTCGACCAGAGAAAGCAATTGGTGGGTTTCCTATTGGTCTGCTGCATGGATTGCCACCTGCTGCTGCTACTATGGCAGCAGCAGCAGCAGCAGCAGCACCTCCTGTAAAATCAATGGGTGGAAGCTTGCTTAGATACAGCCGGCTCTTCAGTTTGTCAAAGCCTGGTGGCAAGAAGGAAGGACAAGAAAAGGGTGAGGGCTTGGTCATGAAAAGACCTGAAAATGCATTGAGGAGGAGGTCAATGCTCCAGGAGAATCATCAAAGTGCTAGTGCTGCTGCTGCTGCACAAACCCTTTTCACTTCTGCAAAGCAAGGTAGGATTCAGCAACATGATGGAAGTGTAAATCTGACAGCAGATGCAGGGAGTGAACAAGCAACAGCTCTTCAATCTGAAGCACGCTCAGGAACTGCTGCTGCTCTGTATACTCAATCAAGTGAAACAAATGTGCGAGTGAATCTATCATGTCACAGTGAAAAGGAAACAACCTCGTCATCATCATCATCATTAATGTCAAGCTGCAGGTGTGAAGGAAGAGAGGGATCTGTGCAGCAGCACATGAGGGCAAGGAGCATAGATGATGTATTTCCTGAGCTCCCTATGGATGAAATCATTTCAGATATTAGAAGAAGAGGTGGTGGTCAGAACTCACGTCTGAAAATCAAAACTGAAGAAGTGATGACCGAGCATCCAATACACCAATTTCAGTCCATAGGACAAGAACAAGGATGGTTTGATTGTCAGTCTGGAGATCATGTGTTTGGAACAAGAAGACTGTCAAGAAGTTTTCTAGCTTCAAGTGAAGGGATAAGTCCAGATGATGATACATTTGTGACTGAATACCCAACATTTCCGAGTAGCCCATTAGTTGATTATGATGACAACACTGTCTTGTTCCCAGAGCGAGAGATTCCAACTTCTGACTTCCAACAACACTTCTTCATCATGGATTCCAACAGCAGCACCTTCACAGGAGGAGTGAAGAATGGTGGAGGTGGTGGCAAGGACAGCCACCAGAATCTCCAAAAGTACTTCCAAGGGCCGAGGACTGATGCTGTTGTAGTATCTGATGATGACAATGATGATGAGGGGAGTGTTGGTGCTGACCTTGACACTTGCAGTACACGTGCTGTCTGTGATGCTAGTAGCACTCCTGATCGCCTCGAGGTATTCCTCTTTTGTTCCGCACAAATGTTCATAGCTTTTGCATTCACCAACCAAAAACCAAAAATCCTTGTATGGGTAAAGACGAATTTCAAAGTTTGAAACATCACAAACACCCAAAATAAGCATTACTTTGTAAGAAATGTTCCTTTGGACTCACATGGCTTTGATAGAGTGCAGATACAGAAAATGCACCTTGATGCTGGATGGAGTGAGGATGCAGCGAGCCCCAATCTTCTAAAGAAATTTGATGAAGATACTACTGTTTCTGCCATGCATTTAAACAGACCTGATTGTCAGCTTGCTAGTTTGGGCTTGGTTGTGGATGAGTGCGGACAGCCTAGTCCTGTATCAGTCCTCGAATCCCATTTCCTTGATGAATCTCCCAACACTACACCTGATGCAAGTCTTACAGGTTAGTAGGAACTGCTTTGTTTTTCTTTTGGCTTGCTTGTGCTAAAAGCTTGAAATCTAAGGAGTTTTTGATTGTGGGAACTCTTCTCTTGAGTCATGGTTTTACTGTTATTATCTTTGTCTAATGAGCACTATCTTTGAATGTGCAGAACCTGAGCAACAGCTTGATGAAGGGCTTGAGGACATGAGGAGTTATGGAGTTGGTTTGATAATGGAAGAAGCACATGAAAAGAAGTATGTATGTGAGATTCTTGAAGCTTCTCTGTTTTGGGAATCAAAAGATGTAACAAGGTCAAGCAATTGGGTTGTGCCTCCAATCCCTGCACCGCTAGATGCTTCTTTGTTTGCCAAACTAGAGTTTGGGAACAGCAGTGTCATTGGAGCAAGAGAACTGAGCATAATAAAGTCAAAACTGTGGGGTGAGAAAGCAGCTAGCTGCCAATTCCCGACCTCCTCCTGGCAGTGCAACCGAAAGCTGCTCTTTGATGCAGTAAATGAGGCACTTGCATTGCAATTTGAGTATCAATATAGTGCCTGTGAACCATGGATGAATGTGCGAATGTCATCCAGACCGAGGATTTTTGGTCCACGATTGGCAGCTGAAATTTACAGAAAGCTCTGTGAATGGCGAGAGAGGATGACTGCTGATGATTTGGTTGACCATTTGATTGACCGAGACATGAGTGTGGCAGCAGGCAAGTGGACAGACTTTAGTCAGGAAGTTGTTGAAGTTGGTTTACATATGGAGCGCATGCTTTTGAAGAGCATGATCGAGGAACTTGTTGATGAGTTGCACCATCTCCAGACAACAAGTTTTCTCCAACCTCTAATAAGAACCTCAACTCTATCTACTACTAGTTAGTCTCAAATTGAACATCCAGCTAGCTAGCTTTGCTGCCTGGGTAGACATGGAGAAGTTCCAACAATGTACATGGGAATTTCTCAGGTCTCTTTTTTGCAGAAAGGCTCCAGATTTGTATCATAGATTTTTCTTCAAAGCTTGTTCATCAATATTGATGATGCACTTGTTGCCAAACCATCAGGGAATTGGACAGTCATCAGATGACAAAGCTAGTCACTATGCTTTTGTTTGTATGTTGAGCACAATTGGGCCAGCTAGAAACACTTTCCTTGATTTTCTACTGCTTCAGAATGTGGCATCTGCCGCTTGTCCCTTAATGGGTCTTGTGATAATATTATTATACCGACCATTGGGTTTCCAATTGTGTTTTTATGGTGGAACACTTTGAGTGGATCATCCAGTATTGCTACTCTAGAATCCGCTTCAGCTCAAGTTGTCTAGCTCATCACTGTCTTGTGGAAGAGGAGTTTATAACCAACTTTGAAACATGAGAGATCACGATGCTAACTCAAAGCCATTATAACGTGATTTGAATGTTACAAGGTTTACAATGTATGCACAAGGTGGTTGACAAGTCATTCACTGAGAGAAATATGGTTTGGTGTATAAGGTAATGGACCCTAGCACACACTACAAGGCCATAAGCTGAGTAGAAGGGGTGCAAATTGGCCATATCTTACATCTCAAGCATGTATCTCAAGCCATGTCTTACACCTCAAGCATTTGAAAGCATCTCCAAGCCCAGGTAATTTGATCATAAGTTGAAGAACCCTTCTGTTGATCACATGCAGACCTTCTGCCATTTGAATAAAAAACTCTCATGCATAGCACAAGGCAGCCTCACCAATTTTCACCCCTGCCACCGACCCAAGAGATTACTAAACAAAAGATCAGTCATCAGCTTGTGAAAGGAATTTTATACAATTCTTGGTTTTGCAGAGAACCTTCAGTTTTGAATTTTGAATTTGAAAAAACTTCTGGATTCACCTGTGTCACACAGAGCCCCAAGATCTAAATTTGTGTAGTATGCACTAGTACATTGTTGTATGTAAAAATGGTCACATCATACTTACATGACTGAAAATCACAACTTGCCTCTTATGTTTTTGAAAATGTACTGTTTGCCATGGAAAATTTGAAAAATAGTTTAAAAGTGGAGTAAGATTCCAATTCAGGTTTTTGGTTTTGACAGGAGCTTGGTTGTAGGGTCAGGTTCATGTTCCACTTCTAGCAGGAAGCTGTACCTTATGGTTTGATCATCTGGAACTCTGGTGATTGAGATCCAAACTGGGAGAAAAGCAACAGGGGGACTGGAGCTGGCCAACAATCATTCATCCTCATACAAATGTAAGCCTGCCACCATGTATGTTGTCAGGAGAGAGGTTCACAACTTAAAATGCTTGCCCAAATACCAAAAGAAATTTTATGCCTGTTGAAGCTTTGGCCTACACTTAAAACCTTTTTATGTTTTGGCCTTGCCTTGGTATTGTGTTTAGATTCATTATAGAGTATAACAGCTTAAGGGATTTTGGAAAGATGATATCTTGGCTTGTGTTGAAACTTGAGATTAGTTTTAGAGTTATAATATATTGAAGGATTTTGGTTTCTTTTAGTGGATTTTTTGAAGATTAGATTTTTGAATGGTGAAATATTTGAGTTTCTGTAATTCTTCTTTTGCCTTAAGATGCTTTTTAATGTAAATGGCAAGGCCACAATGTGACACACCCCTTGTTTTTGGGGTTTCAAACATGTGAGGTCTTTGGTCCCCCAGCTTTCTTTCCACTCCTTTTTTGCTCTGCAAAATCCAAGCCTCTTTGTTGGATCAAACAAGAACATACTCTTGAGAAGAAGAAAAACCCTGTAAATGAAAACAAGGACGGGAGCCCATCCTCAAAAGTGGGAGGCAAATGAGAACACAAGTAAACATAACCCAAAGAAAAAACAAAGCAAAAAATCAACAAAAAATCAGGTAAAGACCATATGCAAAGAGGACACTTGAGAAGGGATTTGGTGGGTGATTGTATCTAGATTTGGGTACAACTTGTTGACAATTGAGACATATGTACAGGACCCTTGATTCTATGCAGAAACCCAAAAGAAAAAGAATCTTTTCTCAAGAGGTGACAATTCTCAAGTGCTCCTCAGCGTCTTTCAATCCACCATGTGTCTATGGATGGCATGTCTGGGTTCGTAGAAGCCGCATGGAGACATCACCCACCATGTGTCTATGCATGGCATGTCCGGGTTTGTAGAAGCCACATGGAGACATCACTGGCCTCTCCATCATCAAGCAATTTTCTGACCACCAGAGAAACATCATCCATTGAAGATGGGTTATGACTTATGACCACTGTTGGCCAGTTCCTACTTTTGAAGAGGACCTTTGGGCCTGGTTCCAATTTCTTTTTCAAACTTTGAAAGAATGTCTGGTTCTAATTCAAGGACTTTTTAAAAATTGAGAGAACCTCTCCTTCGATTCCAGACTTGATTTTACACATTTGAAAACCCTAAAAGGACAACTAGAAACAGGAAATTTTGGAACAATCTAATTAGATTATATGATGATTAGATTCCTGATTAGTAGCATATACCGTCTGATTAGTAGTGGAGGATTCCTGATTAGTACAGAACAGATTGACTCTGATCTGTCCAACTTAGGTACTTACCTCTCACTGACACCTAAGTGTACATATCTTCAACATGTCCAGGATGATTCTGTAATTCAGTTTTGAACTCTTGTTGCACATTTGCTTAACCGGTGAAAGAGTTTGTATTACTCTTCCATGTCTTGAAGATTATGTAGCAAACCCACATTTGTCTAACCATTGCAAAACAGTTTGTGAAGAAGCTTTTACAAAGCATATACCTCAACTCTCATAACTCATATGAGCTTATACTATACATGTATTATCTCCTAAACACTTGCATGTAATTTACACTACTGTAATTTGCCATAAATACAGAATCAAACCAATCAGTTTGCACCTGCACAATACACAATTTTCACCTGCAGAATGTACACTCCCATTCACAAATGAGCTTTTATATATTTAAACACAATATGGAATCTGTGCCATTTTAGGGACAAATCCATGTTGCTGAATGACAAATTCTAGGCCTGTAAACATGATGTTGCAAAAAATATGAGATTGCAATTTCCAATCCTATTCAAACAATTTACTCTCTTTCCTTGTTACAGAGCTATGCAATTACAATTTCCAGTCCTTTTTCTAGCACATGACTCTTTCCTTCCACCAAGAGCAATACAATTTCTGTTTACAACATATCTACAGTGGTAAGTACATGAGTATACAAATATTCAGCCCACAATCTGTGCAAATTATTGTACAGAATCTGAGTCCTGAAGAGTTTTCACCTCATTTTCTGAAATCAACAGGAAAGACTCAGTCATGATGTTGTAGACAAATATTCAGCCCCAAAATCTGTGCAAACCATGTATACAAAATTTGAGCCCTGATGAGTTTTTGATGCATTTCAGGAAGAACTCAGTTATTATTTTGGTTAGCACTCAACAGCTGTTGCTTTGCTTGTACAGAGACTGCTGCAAACTTTTCAAACCTGCAAAATAAAACAATGAACCAAAAGCTGTACAAGGTTACAAATCTTCCAACAATCCAACATATACACACAAAAAAAATCAAGTTACAATCCTCCCAACTGAACAACACACATAACATTAGAAACAAAATCACATATAGAAGAAATGCAAGTCAATGAACTTACATTTCTAGGAGTCTGTTGCATTTTTGAGATTTGCCAAAACCAGCCCCCACCCATTGGTCTGAGCAAGTCAACCTCATGTGTGGGTCTGGCAAGCACATTCTCAGTTGTGAACTTTCCTTTGCCTTTCTCAGCAGCAGCAGCAGCAGCAGCATGTCCCTTCCTTTGCCATTCTCAGCAGTAGGAGGTCCCTTACACTTTCTACCTTGTCACACTTCAACTTGGTAAAGGTTGACATTCACAGTTGAACCTACATCATAACCAATAACACAGATCATTCTACATCATAAGAAAACAATCTCCATCAAGCAAGTGCACTAAAACAATTTCAGCATTCTGCACACAAAGGATTTTTTTAACAGGTTGGAGAAACTGCCTGCATAATACCAACAACACACATAAATTCTACATTGTAAGAAAACAAAGCCCCCGTTGAAGAAAGCTCTAAAATTCAGCGTTCTTCACAGATGATTCTTCAACAAGTTGGAACCTGCTGCATCTATACCAACACAAAAAATTCTACATTGCAAGAAAGCAAGCTTGCACCAAGAAAGCTATCTACAATTTCAGGAATCTGCACACAAGATTTCTTCAACAGGTTGGAACCAGCTGCATCATACCAACACATAGAATTCTTCTACATTGTACAAAAGCACTCTATCTAGAAAGCACTCTACAATTTCAGCCCTGTGCACACTAGATTTCTTCAACAGGTTGGAACCTGCTGCATCATACCAACACATAGATTTCTTCTATATTGTAAGAAAGCAAGCTTCCATTAATCAAGAAAGTGCTATACAGAAGATTTCTTCAGCCAGGAGCAAGATTCTTAGGGTTACAAGAATGAGCAAGAAGCTTGGTGATTTGATACAATCAAACAAGGCTGTGATGAGAAGATGTGTTGCTGCTTTTTTTTTTTTTTTTTTGTTTTTGACAGTGGAAAACAAATCCAAGGAAAACTGCAAAAACTTGGGCACAGATCGTACTTGGCATGAACCTCCTCTTTCCAAAGCGCTGGCTTGAAGGTTCACTGAAGTGGGTCCTTCCACGACTTGTGCGTCTTGCGGTGCTTGCACGCTTGCGGTACCCAATCCACTAGTCTTCATTAAGCTTCCAAATGCTGTAGGAAACTTCAACCCAAAAGCAGCGGAAGAATTACCTTCAATTCACAAGAAGGAAGCAGCTCGTCGCATAATAGCTCTGCCTTCTAGATGACAATCCATGTGCATGATAAATATTCAACATACTAAATTTGAAACACATGGTGGTCAAGACCAAGAGAATCCTTCAGTTATGCCAAAAAATGTTTCTAGCGTGCACATGACCCTAGAATGTAGGGATACCAAAGTTTTGCCCCTTTCTGGATGCATCACAATGTGTCTACCTTGAAAGGTAGAACCAACAAAATCGTACCACGACGATCACAACACACAAGAGAAGCCTCGTGCAACCCGTATCATTCTTCTCGGCACTTTAGTTGTTGTTCTCGCGGAGGCTTTTCTCTCCGTGACCCTAGATTGTAGCATTCACATGTTAAACACCCCCGCGCCCCACCCCCGGGGGCCCGCCCACCCCAATGGCTGCTGACGTCGCTCGCCGATGACGGGGACGCTGACAGCGCGAAGAAATCCATCCTCATCGCACTCCCGAAAGGGCCGCATATTCGGCGATCACGAATTCTTCGTTTTCGTTCACGTTTCCCCAAGCAATCTCAGTGAAGTTCGTGGGATTTCTTTTTGCCCAACGACAGATGGGACAGGGGCAGGTGGGGATTGAGAGCGAAAGAAACAAAGTTGGAAAATAGAAGACTATTTTCTGGGCTTGTTTTTTCAAGCTCTTTTAGTTTTCGTGTACTACTATTGATTTTGATTGTTTGTACGACTCTGGCACCAAAACAATAAAAGATTTCTCATTTCGTTTCGGATTGGAGTGACAAGAAGAAGTAGGAAATTTACAGAGTTAGTTTTTTTCTGCTTGCTCTGAGGAAGGAGTACATTACTGAAGAAGAAGAAGAAGAAGAAGAAGAGGAAGAGCTTCTTGTTCATCTTGACAACAACAGCTCTTTGCTTTGTTTTGATTGCTGATTGATTGTGGACAACACTACTCTTGTTTTAATTCTAGCTGTTTGTTTATGTACGTGGGTATGAGGACTACTACTAGGGGTATGAGATCGGTCATACATGAATTGTCAATTGGATTGAAGAGATTGACGTCTTTGAGGCCAGCTTTTGGAGATGGGTTTGTGGACATTTCCGGGAGTTCTGGAGGAGGAGGAGGAGCAGTGGGTGGTTTACTGCAAAGTGAGCTGCTCACCACCAAGTCTGGAGGAGATCGAATAATATCGGTGTCAAGGTTTCATGCTGTGGCTAGTATGCCTACTACTACTACAACTACTACCATCATCGGTGCCGAGAGCCGCAGCTCTTCACTGTTGTTGCCTGCCATGGCTTTACCCTTGGTAATCATCCTTTTGGTTCTTCTCTTTTGGTTTTCTCTTGCATGCATGCATTCATCTGAAATTCTTGCAATTACCGTCTTGAGTTTAGTACTCATCTTGAGATGATAGAAAATCTCAGCATGAAAGACAGCAATTTGTGGTTTCAGCAGCAGCAGCAGCGGCAGCAGCAGAATTAGATGGAAAAACAGCAATCTAATACCGAGCTAATATTGAAACCAATCTCTGACAAAATGTTGGCTCATCGTGTCATCATTTAGCTCTCGGCTTGATCCAACAATGTGCACTGATTTGATAAGAAATTGCATGTTTTTGGAAATTCCTCTGGGGATGATGAACAGGTTGATCCAAGCAGAGTGGTGCAAGCAAGGTTCAGCTCCTCTTCAAATGAGGTTTTGACTGCAGATGTAGGATCAAGAGGGGGTATTCTGGAAATCGAATTGGCTCAAACAGGTGAAGGTATTGCTGACTGTGAGCTCATCAGATGGTTTGTGAAAGAGGTACAGAAATTCACTACCTTCCAGAGAGTCCTTGGTTGCTTGCTAGTCTCATGGTTATGGTATACTACCTGAGCTAGAATTTTTTTCTTGTTTTCTTTTTCTATGAGCTATAATCTCAATTGCTTCCAACTGCAAAAGAACATCAGTCCTTGCAAGTGTATTCCATAAAACAACAGTAGACATCTTCAACAACAAGATGGAGGTATGAATAAATTGAGAAGTTAGGGTTTTTAAAATTCTAGAGTTGGTACCTGTTGGCCTAGTTTGCAGGGAGACATGGTGGAGGAGTTCGATCCTGTGTGTGAGGTTCAAAGTGACAAGGCCTCTGTAACCATCACTAGCCGATACAAGGGCAAGGTTTCTAACATCTGCTTCATGCCTGGTGATGTTGTAAAGGTGTGCCTGCACTATTCTACTCTCTTCTACTCTACTGTTGAGGGATATGTGAAAAAATAAGCACCCATGATGCAGGTATTCATGTTGAAGAATCTTCATAGTGTTACAGTTTTTTTCTCTGCTGTGATGCACATAAAATAATGCTGATTTGTTGATCCAGTATAGGTTGGAGAGACATTGCTCGAGCTTATAGTCAATGGATCAAGCAACGAGCAGACAGCAGTCCCAGCAGCTCAGCAGGAGGAACAGCAGCAAGAAGAGGCATCAACTCTTAGGAGAGGTATGGATCCAGAAAATGCAAGTGAAGAAGAGGTGAAGAAGGAAATTCTTGCTACACCTGCAGTCCGCCACATGGCCAAAAACTATGGAATCAGTCTAGTTGATGTGGTTGGTACTGGCAAGGATGGAAGAATTATGAAGGAGGATGTCATGAAGCATGTAGCTGCAAAGGAGGCTGTAAGAGAGGACTTGGAGGTAATCCTAAGTTATTTGTTGGCATGTATATATCCAAACTTGTAGTCAGTTGCAAGACTTGCTAGGTTGAATCACTCACATCAAGAAATGCGACCACTGCTGCAGGCCATTTCTGAGCCCAGGATGCAGCCAGAGGGCCACATAGAAGAGCTTTCAACAAGCGTTGATAGAGATGAATACTCTCCAATTCCACCAGCCCCAGATAGTGGATATTTTAGTGGTGAAGATACTATTATTCCCATCAGGTATGAAGACACTAACTAGCATTTGGAATTATATTGATCTGATAACTCATTTGATAGTTTTGCATGCTTTTAGTTTAGTTCCTTGAATGCTCTAACGATTGAGCCTTGATTGTTGCCATAAGAACTGGTTTTTGTTGAAGCTTTTTTCTTTCATGGGCAATTAATTGACTGTGATTATCAAATCTTTTATCAAAAGTTTCCATGGCAATGCCAGGGGTTTTAGACGTGCAATGGCAAATGCCATGACAGCAGCTGTTAAAGTACCACACTTCCATTACATGGAGGAGATGGATGTAGATGCTTTGGTAGAGCTCAAAAACACCCTGAGTACAAGTATCCCATTGCCCCCTGGCGTGAAGCTCACATACCTGCCTTTCCTAATCAAGTCTTTATCAGCTGCATTGCTTAAACACCCGATCATGAACAGCACAGTCAATGAGGATGTGACAGAGATCCGAGTCAAAGGTGAGCTATTGCCTCTTCCTTGAGTTTCTAGACCACAGATGCTAAAGGTTTGGATTGTGTGGTGGGGAAGGGGTTTTCTTTCAGTCATCATGCTGCTTCAGCCAGTGTGAAAGTCATTTTTTTGGGGAGTGTGTAGCTTGATGAGGCCTTGAAACAACCCACTAAAGCTCCTGGAACTTCTGGAGCCAAGGCTAAGATATCTAACTGTTGGCATGTTCTCTGGCAGCTTCGCATAACATTGGAGTAGCAATGGCAACAAGCTTTGGGCTAGTTGTACCAAATGTAAAGAATGTTCAGCGCATGTCTGTGCTGGAAGTAAGCTCCAACATCACCCAAGCCTTGATATCTAACTGTGCCCTTGGTGAATTCATTTCAAGTGTGTTTAGCAATCCTTGCTTCTGGTTGCGTATCATGGTGGGTTCACATGTATTAAAGGTACTGTGTTTTTTCCCTGTTTTTTGTGGTTTGGATATCATTCCATTTTTGACTCTGATTTTTGTTTCACAGATTGCAACAGAGCTATCACGACTAATTCAGCTGGCGGGTAAAAACATGCTGGCAACAGAAGATATTTCAGGAGGCACAATTACAGTCTCCAATTTTGGGGCAATAGGGGGTAAATTTGGTTCACCCATCATCAATGTTCCTGAAGTTGCAATTGTCGCAATTGGAAGAATGCAGCAAGTGCCCCGCTTACGAGGAGATGGTAGCTTTGTCAACTCTTCTGTGATGACGGTGAGGAGTTGTCCCATGCTTTGGTCCCTGTTGTGATGTTTCTATTGCTAACCTTCACTGGCATTCCCTCAGTAGACAGAGCACACACATAAGCCATACTGAATACAATAGAATTTTTTTGTGGTTGCAAGAGCAGGGGTGATTGGCAAGTAGATTTTCACTTCATATGGAACAAGCTGATCTCCCTTTCACAGTTCTGAAAGTAAATCAATGACACACTGGAGTAGCAAAAGCAGGTCCAGAGTCCAAAAAAAGTGTTTGATGCAATGTTTGCAATGGTGATGGGCCAGGTGACATGGGGTGCGGATCACAGAGTGATCGATGGAGCTACAGTAGCTCACTTTTGCAATGAATGGAAATTGCTAATAGAGCAGCCAGAGCTCCTATTTTTACATCTCCGCTAAGTGGTCTGCAGAGATGGGTGATGTTTTAATTGATCTCTATCTAGAATTGGAATCTTGGTTTTGTGAAGGCATGAACGACACAAAAAAGTTCAATGTCTCTTCAATATTGCTTGTGAATTGCAGCTTGGTTCTTGAACATACCAATTGAGTCAACTTACAAATACGTACAAAGCCTGAATGGAAAACTCAAATGAATTTTGAGATTCTCTACATTATTGGCCACAATGGGAACCAGAAGTGATTTCCAGATTGAAAAGCTCTTCGAAAGCTCCTAAAATATGAGATTTGTGCCACTTTGTTTCTTGGGTCCCAACTAGGATAGGTCACCACCAAATGACCAATGGGTCAGCGGGTTGATGGGTGGACAGTCAAACACAAATATGAATAATGCTCAATACCAGTGAAAGGAATGTACAGCAGGTTTTGCAGAGTAGTCAAGGTGTGAGGTACTTTTCACCAGCCTTTGGAGACTTGAAAGAAGAAAACATTGAGGAAAAGGTGTTGCAAGATATAGGATGAAAGGAGGAGACATAAACTTTGTGAAGAAGCCAGCCCCAGAGAGGGCAATGGGCCACTAGGGAGAAATCTTCAATTTGGAAATAGGAGGAAAAATGCAAAGAGACGTGAAGTGCTGCAAGGGGTTTCTGTGCAAGTGATTTCTCACCCCCATCAAGGGAGGAGTGTTTAAAACACAGTTGAATCCATCATGCTGCATTATGATAAGATTGTTTATTGCAAAAACATTTCTGAATTGCCTTGTTCCTGTAGTCATGTCTGTCTTGAAATGATTTTCAAAAAGGAAACCACAAGCTGTATGTGTTCAAGATTCACAAGCAACAAATGAATGTGTTTCTTTGATCACTGAAATGATCATTAGGGTACAAGCAGATATGTCAAAGGTGCTCAACATCTGCATTTACACCTCTTTTTAGGCTTGTGTATTGTGCAGACATGACCTCAGTTTGCAAAGATTTATGTAATAGTGCATTCACAAGTATATGTTGTCAGCAACTGCATGAAGGTTCACACAATCAGGATCACTGGAATTAATTACCCTACTCATGGCAGATGCCAAGAGTTTTGCAAACTTAAAATCAGATTCTCATTTTTCTCAATCGGATATAATGGTGTGAATTTCAGACCTGAATTTGCAGCAGAATTCTGTCTGTTGTTGTGCAGATTGTGCATCCTCAAAAGCATCGTCACTATGCCAGGGAAGATGATTGAGGCCTGTATTGGTCGACTGTTAGAAATTCAAAGAATGTCAGCCAAATGAATTTGATGCTTTGAAATAAAATTTTGCAGTACCAAAATGTCCATATACTGTGGAATCTGAATAGAATCAAAAGCAAATAGCTGAGTTGGGGGTTTTTCTCTTCTATTCACAATGAGCCTGAAAAACAAATAAAATTAGGGGCTTCAAACTTCAAAAGTTGATAATCTTCTGATTATTACTCTTGCATAGTAATCTGTTATTTCAATAAGCAACTACCTCAAATGATCAGTTGGCTGAATATGATTAGATTGATTATATTGAATCATGGATGATTGAACACTTTTTCACCTCTGGGGTATGGATGATTCAAATCGTCACTCCAAAGTAGAGTTTTGAATCGATGATTCAATTGGGGTTTTGAATGACCTGAATGGGCAAGGGAATCTTTCAGGGCAGAATTGGCAAAGACCTGGATCATCTTAAGCCATGAAGATGGCTGCAAGAAGCAACAGGTCTTCTAATGCAGGGAGAAAGGGAAAGGTACCCAGTCACTGATCATTTTATGATCCCTGGGGTTTTGGGAAACAAAAGCAAGCTGGACAGATGGACAGGTGTCTGGGTAAAGCCACTCAAAGCCCAGATCCCACTCAATGAAGATACATCTGTTATCATATAATGTCCATAGCTTCAACTAAGATGGGGAAGCACATAAATTAACACTTTTTTTCCAGGGAATTGCTCCTTGAGTAGACATCATATGTTTGCAAGAGCATAACTCCGTAATGAGAAGGCGGAAAAGGTGGGGAAACTGTTATGGCCAGGAGCTCAAGTCTGAATCTCTAGTCTGGATCTCTGAAGCAGATGAGGGATACACATCTGAAGCTCAACAAGGGCAGGCAGGCTGTGGGGGTACCTGCATCTTAATGGATCCCAAATGGGTATGTCATGTTTCTGATTATTACACCCTTGGAGGAAACAGGGTCCAGGTTTTGAAGCTGAAAGTGTTGCCTTGTGGAGATTTGGGTTTTATAAACGTATGACCCAAATAGTCCAGCTGAAGGGTCAACTTGTGGGAGCTATTGAAGGAAAAATTTCAGGGGAATGCAGCTTGGTTCTTTGCAGGGACTGGAACATGGTTGAGCTGAGAGAGGACAAGTCTTCGGTTTGTGGGAAGATTATTTCAGAAAGAGAAAGACTGTCTTGGGGAGCTTTGAAGTTGGTCCTAGACATAAGTGAACCTGTAAGATCTGAGAAGAGTCTCATATATTCTTGGGACAGCCAGAGGAATGGGACGGAAAGGATAATGGCTAGATTGGATAGAGCATCTGTATCCAATTGCATGCAGAAAGGACAGACAGGGAGGGTATCTTAATATGTGGTAAGGGGAGATGGAGTTAGGTCTGATCACCACCCACTCTCCTGCATACTGGAATTGGCTGTTGCTTCTCCAAGATGTTCCTTTTGGAAGATGAACTCAAGACACTTTGAGGCTGCTAAGGACCAGACACATGAAATTTGGCACAATCAGCCACAAGGGACTGCTTTTTTCACAAAAATGAGTAAGGTTATTAGGTTTTACAAAGGATTCTGCAAACACAAGGCAGCAGAGTTTCGGAAAAGAGCAACTAGAGCTGAGACATAATCTGGAATGTGTGCAAATTGACCTGTAGAATTCTGTGACGGATGGGGGAGCTTCAACAATTAGTATGTTACTTGAGGAGAAGAGTGCAAGAGTTGGAAGAGGTAAGGATCGTGAGATAGAGAATTCTGTCAAGAATCCACTGGAAGGAGAAGGGGAGCACTAACCAACAGGAATTTTTTTCAGCAATTAAAGGGAATCCTAGAAAAACTGGAATTCTAGCCTTACAAAATGAAGAGTGGGCCATTGTAACAAAGGAGGAGGAATTAGAGACTGTTTGCTGCAGCTTTTACAGCAGGCTGTACAAGGCCCAAGAGTAGCTTCTGAGGAATATAGAACTAAGATCTAATGTTCTTAACACACTGCCAAAAAAATTTACCCAGGAGAATTCCAAATCGGCTGTGCCAATTACCGCAGAGGAGCTCCAAGTTGCTGCAAAGGCCATGGCTAGAGGGAATTCTCCAGGTCCTGATGGCATTGTTGCAGAATTCTACACCAATTTCTCAGATTTAATAGGGGAGGAATTCTGCCATATGATCAAGTCAGCAACAGAGAAAGGTCACTTGCCTAAGGGGGTCAACAAAGGGTTTGGTTGCATTGTTGTTCAAGGGAGGTGAGAAGGAAAGACTAGGCAATTGGAGACCAATTATGCTTCTGAATGTTGCGTATAAGATATCTGCTAAAGTTCTGCAGTTGAGACTCCAGATCATGCTCATGGAGCTGGTAGACGCAGACCAAACTGCATTCATGCCTCTCTGTTACATCCTTGACAATGTGCTGTTGGTGCAAGAGACCTTGGACTGGGCTAAGTGCTCCAACCAACCTGTTGTCTTTCTAAAGCAAAGTTTTGCTAAGGCGTATGACAAAGTGGGCTGGGACTTTATGTTCCTGGCCTTGGAGAAATTAGGTCTGACTTTGGAGTTTATTGATCTGGTGAGATTGCTGTTCAAAAATGCAGAAGCAGCAGTTTGTCTCAATGGAAGCATCACCAGATCATTCAGGATCAAGAGGGGGGTCAGGCAAGGATGCCCACTCCCTACCTCTTCATACTTGTTATGGAGTCAAGACCTCCCACCAAACTTCAAGTTGAGATGGAAGGACATTTGGGTTAAATGCAAAGCCAGGAAAGAATCTAGCTTCCTTTGGTCACTATGGTACCAGGCATTGGTGGTCAATTCCTCGAGAATGAAAATAGACCAGAGTTTTCAAGTGGATTGCCCATCCTGTGATCCCACAACTCAGCAAACAACCACTCATCAATTCTGGAATTGTCCAGAAGCTAGGACCGCCAGGGAGTTTGCAATTAACTATCCTGCACAGACTCAGAACGTTGCCACATATCAATGGTGTTTGGAAAGCACTCAGCTTGGAGCAATGCCTGTTCAACAGGAGGCTACCCAGAAACTTGAGGGAGTTCACCTACTTTAAGGTGCTTACTAAGGGGGATTATGCTATGGTGCATCCGGATCAAGCGAAACAACCTAGTCTTCAACAACAATAGGTGGCATAGAGTTCGGTTAGTGAGAGCAATTTGTGAAGGACTTATTGATTATGCTAGGCTTGAATGGCAACATACCTTGTTGCAGATTAAAAGGTGCCCGGAAGATGAGTGTAGACTGCTGGAGAAGTTTGATCGGCTCTTTGTTTGTTCTGGTTTCTGTTTGCAATGGATTCCTCAATTTGTGTTAGAAAAACGGAATTCTTAGGAGAGTAGGGTTTGGTTTATTGCAATAGACTTTTTATCCTTCATCACTCTAATGTCTAGAACTGCAACTTCTCACTCGATCTGGAAGCATTTGAGTTGTATCTCATCATAATGGATGAAATAATCATAAGATACGTAAGCAACAAAATGAAATTAAAGGTGTTCAATGCTTCACCCTCAAACATCACATAATTGAAGCAACATAATTGATGATGATATGAACAACATAATTAATCAACGTTTGAAGTTTGAATCCATAATCTACTTACTTCATAGCTTGTTCAAAATGGAGATGAAAGATCCAAGAACTGAATGATAGAAGAAGAGATTAGAAGAATTAAACTTCAAATGAAAATACATACATAAATAAATAAATATGAGGCACTTTTTTTTAAAGATAATTGTTGTCACAATTTGTTTCTAGGCGTCGGGCTTTCGGATTTCGAGTTTTAATTAGGGTCACTTTAGACAAGGGTCCAAGGACCAAAAAGCCCATGGACCAATTTGAAGCAAATTGAACCTTGAATTGAACTCTTTTTCACATTGAAAAAACACTTTTTTTTAAGGTGCAATGAATGTGTCTAAAGGGTTGAGGTTCAATTTGAGAGTTTAATATCAAAAATGTGTGATTGGCATGTGAAAAAATTAGGTTAACCTTTGATATTGTATTTATTTATTTCATGGTCTTTTTTATTCTCTGATTTATTTTTTAAAAAACTCTTACTACACACACATGGATGAGCATAAGCAAAAAGATATTATAATTTTTTTTTTTTGGGTACTCTACTTTGGAATGGGAATCAATTTAGACATCATTTGTAAATTCAAATTCCATTTCACTTGTGAAAATTGATGTTTCAACTTTTCACTTTCTATCCCACCTTTCGATTCACTTTCATTTTGTGCGATTGGAAAAGTTAAAAATACATTCCTTCTAACAACCATCTTGTGGAGATCCCTAAAATCAACTATGTGAACTCTAAAATTGGTCAAAAATGAAGAGTTGCAACAACATCCTCAATCCATAATGTGTCTTCCATTCTCACAGAATTTGAGCAACACGAGCTAAAGAAAACAATTAAAACAAAAACAACCTTGAACCCTGGATTATACTTTGGTTCTCCAAATCATGAGCTCTGCTTTAAACTTTTTTTTCTTTTGGCTGGGTCAATTGGTTTCCCTTCAAAATGATGCCATGTAAGCTAAATCACAATTTGATTTGTCTTGATCTGCACCCTTGTCTAAAAGACTTAAGACCAATTTAAAGCTCTTGCCCAATAGAAATGCTCGATTTCATTGGACCCTGCTCCTTGGAGCCTTGTCCCAAAACCTTCTTAGCAAACCACATAATCATCATGTTTATTCATCATAGCTTTTGAGATTTTAGTAAAATTAGGCTTGCAAAATCAACTTGCTACTTTACTAAAAATCAACTTGCTATTGCAAAAGTGTAAGTGTGTGTGTGTGGACGTGTGTTTTCCTTTCTTCTCTTTTCTTTCTGGGCTTGGAAGATTTCTCCAAGAGTGTTGTTACGGTTTTCGAGCTTTGTTTGATTCCGACGCAACAAACTTGGAGGAAGAGAGAAGTCGAGGGTAACAAACTATGGTTAGTGGTTTTGATGAAGGTGCGAGATGGTTGGTGGTCAGACCACTATGTAAAATCCTTTTCGTGTGTGTTTTCCTCGAAGATGATTTGACCTAATTCGAAGAAGATCCGTGAGCTCGCTGCCTGTACGAAAGACACCAGCGTTCAAAAGACACCAGCTTCTTCAACAGCTTTAGTAGGACCGAAAGATTTTGGGAAGATCACTTTTATGCAGTGGTTGTTCGTAGCAAGCACGGGGGTGAAGTCGAAGATCATTGTTTGTTTGTGCACGAGAGAGTGTTTTGGGTTGTGGACAAGATGGGAGTTTGATCTGAGAAAATAGCAAGTTTGTGGTGAAAGTTTGATCCTCAGTAGCGAGTGAAAAGTCCGGTGAAAGTTCGAATCTGGGAAGAAGAAGAAGAAGCGCTGCGAGTTTTAGGCGGAGGCTAGTTCGATCGATCCGGAAAGAAGCGTAGCGAGTTTGCGGTGGAAGCTTATAGCTCGGTCCGGGAAGAAACAAGCGTAGCGAGCGTTTTCGGGTGGATGCAGATTATGAAGATTCATTTGAGATTGAGGACTTGGAGGAGATGAGGAGTGGGATGTAGCGAGAGAGGAGGAGAGACGAGGGCGAGGACGAGGAGGAGAAAAAAAGGGGAAGATGCAAATGGCACAACTGCAAGGAAGCACGGACGGTGACATTCTCCTCAAGATGGAATCAGGAGTGATGCCAATCGGCGAGGATCGCTCACCTTTCATGATTCCCGTATCTTCGAACCGTAAGCCCCCATATTTTCCTCACATGACACTTGGATGGTTTTGCTTGCAATCTTGCACTGATTGCTTTGCAAGCTTTCTATGTGTACTATCAATCGGGTGTTCCTGGAGCTTTTTCATACTTCTGTTTTGCTTCTTCATGTAAAATTGCTGTGTCTTGTGTTGCAAATAGAAAAACGCCACCACCAGATTATCAATACTGATTTTGCGGGAGATGCAAGAGGTGCAGGCAACGGAGGAGTATGGACGGCGGTGGCGGCTGAGGGAAAGAAAGGGAAGTACAAAGACAAAAGGAGTCGTTGTGATTGCTGCACCATTCAACGCTATGTTTTGGCTCTTGTCATCTTCAGCTTCATTGCATGGGTAAGCAATTCCTGGCTATCTTCCCACTCTTCTTTTGTGTCTCTTGCTTCCTTGCAGCAACACATGAATTGCAGAAGAGCACGATCAATACATTGATTGCAGAAGAGCTGCCCTGAACTCATAGATTGCAGAAGAGCTCCCAACAACATGAAGGTTGCAGAAGAGCTCCATCAACACATGGATTGCAGAAGAGTTTGATCAACACAGAAACTTGGGGATAGCACTTGCAGTGTTCCAGCAATCAAACATGATGACAATACATGAAGAAAAAATCTATCATCATTGTAGGGTTTGCAAAGTTTCTTTTGTTCTTGCAAATCATTGCAGATCATTGCTGATTGAAACATATAGATAGACAGAAACACTTGCCAGAGCTCTCCTGGTCTGAGTTTTCTGCTTCTTGTCCTGTTGCCACCGTTTGTAGGTTGCATATAAGGTTTTGACAAGTGATGAGTGATGCTGTCATACCAAGTGATATCTGGTGCGTCTCTCTCTCCTCCTGATTTCTAAACCTGCACTTGCATTTCCTATAAGCTCAAGAGGTGCCATCTCCTGATTTGTAAACCTGCTTTTGCATTTTCCATAAAACTCACAATGGAGTGTGCTGATGGATTGTTCTCTTGAGTGCTGTTAGACCAGAGTTGTTGCCTTCCTGGGTACTTGATTTGAACCATAACTGTACAGGAATCAGGTCCTTTATGTAGAGATCTTACATAAGGATTAGATCAGTTAATGTAAAGGATTTATTTGTTGCTTAATCTTTCACACCCACTGTTGGGATCTGATGATGTTAGTGGGTCAATAGTCATCACGGATGCTCTTGTCATTGCTCTTCTGTGATGAAGAAGGTGATGATGGACTGATGCTTTGTGAGCAAACACTCATTAGGTTTTATGACTGCATTCATTGTCACGTGACCTTCAAATTGTTGTTGTGGAGGTTTTTCTGCTAATCTTATGTAAGGATTATATGTATACTTACATCTACACACACTGTTGGGAGCTGATCTAGTCATTGTCTATGCTCTTCCCATATAATTAATCTGGAACACAGTAAATCTTGTTCAAGATCTGAACAGATGTGCTTTCAGACATCCAATCTGTCTTTCTACTCTTTGAAACTTCAGCTCAAAGATACTGTCAATGAATGTTCATGAGGAGGAAATCAGGGGTTAATACTTTCAATTGGTGTGCATTTTGTTGCTTTCTGAAGGTTCTAAGAATCTTCTGCACCCGCCACTGAACAAGATGGAGAGCACATGCAACTGTGTTTTGTTATTTTGCTTGGGGGGAGGTGGGTGCATAAAACAATGCTGTGCAGATTTTTTTAATTGCCCACGCAGCAGCAATGAATAACAATATTCAATAGACACATATTGCTTCCTCTCGAAAAAGGGAAATGTTTTTTTTGGGGTATCTGGACAGACTAGAGATGCTATTCATAACTCAATAGAAATGCAACATTGCATTCAGTCAACATGTCTTGTCTCTACTGTTGGATATGATTTCTTTATTCACTGTCAGGGTCTGTTCTAACAGCCCATCTATTTCTGTGAGAAAGTATCCCGCTAAGAATTAGCTCTTCACCCTACATATGAAGTTGTTTAGAGGGATGTACCCCTTTCTCCAAGTGAGAACTAATCACAACATGGATGCTCTGCTATTGTGGCAAGACAGTTTGCTTCACCATTTGTGCTACCACATTGGTTGGTAACATTATATTCAAAGGAGTCTGTTCCTGAGAATTAATATCTTGATAAGAAAAGTACATTTGATTGAGTGAAATTTTACATATGTTTTGATTTATTTGTGAGAAACCTGAAAAGGTATCACTTAAGAATTTCTATTGATTGTCAATTGATTGCCTTTCATGCACTCAGAAAAAGCCTTGTAGAAAACACCCTTTATATGCTGTTGAAGTATTATGAGAAACGTAAGGTCAATCAAACATTTTGGAACCTAAGTGAATGGAAAGAGTCTTTGTTCTGGATTTGGTGTGATCGAAGGGACTAAGGGCTGATCAGTCAAGGTGTAAAGACCAGGGAAAGGTTTTCCATTTAAGCATTTGAGGGGTTCAGAGCAACAAAGGACCCCTCAAATATGTTGTGTCTGCATTTTACATAAGGTGAAGGTTCTTTACCACATGGCTGAGACAGCCTTTCTTCGAACTTTATCAAAAAGGACTTTCATTTTGTTGCAGAAGTGTGTTGTGCACAACAAAGCCTATCGAAAGCCCATCTAGTGATCTACTATGTGCACCCCTAACAACAGACATCTTTTTGCTATGGACTTCAAAGGGCCCTTGAATTCAAAGCACCATGGGGATGCTCTCCATTTACAAGTCTGAGACACTTCTCATACCCAATGGCTATTACAGGACAACTACTATTAGTGTGCTGCAATTATTGTAAAAATCTATAAGAGCTCAAAGAACTAACTTGAAGTTGGATGCAACAACTACAGCAAACCAGAGACACATCCACAAATCCTGCAAATAATTCCCAAAAATTCAGAAAGCATGCACAGCATTCTGCTTCTGCCTGAGTGCAACTAGCACTGCCCCTCCCAAATAATCCCTCAATGGGAAAGACTTAAGAAATTGGAAGAGATGTAATCCTGACATGATTTTGCACAGGAATACAAGTTGGCCAGGATCAAACCATGTCAGCCTCCCCTTTGAACAAAACCATAGAGCAGCCAAAGAAACTGGGATTTGCATACAAACTACTGTTGTGAATGACCCCAATACCTCCAATCTTGATTCCAAAATAATTTCATATATTCAGCTTCAAGCAGGCAGGTGCTCAGTAAACTTTTGAGCTCACAACAAACCCTATCTCCATTCAGCATCCATTATGCATAATTACATGTGAAGCCCTGGATTCACCTGCATAGTTATAGAACATAAACAGAGCATCCTTCCTTCTTTTGCTTTGAACTTTTGGACAAGAAAGAGGCTACATAGATAGAATCCCTGAAATGAACCAGGGTGCCTCACCTCATTAAGGCTCTCCCCAAAACCCAGAGCTGTTTCCTGGCTACTAAAGAAATTCAAATACATAGACACCATATTGCAGATGCCTCAAAAGGGGGAAAATTTACTACACCCACAGTTCATGAGAGTTGCAAGCCAACAAATTGTACCTGAGGTCATCATTCCCATGGTGCACACCAAGGGTCACAGAGCTGATTTTACAATGCAGACAGCCCACCCACACAAAGAAAGTGAGGATCAATAGATGTAAGTGAGTGCCATAGAACCCCAAGGCTATGAAATCATATCAACGAACCATCTGCATTTGTAACATGTCTCAGGGACCAACTGCTAACAACTTGCTAACGTCCACTAGGATCCACAATTCTGACATTCCAACTTGTATAATCTGACAAAAACAGTCACTTCCAGTGGGTATTTCAAAGTGGTTGTATTGAAGCAGAGTTACCACTGGTAAGCAAAAGTCTTGAAGAAACATCAAATTTTTAGGAGCTGCAATAAGCTGCTGTCAGAAAGGAGAATGGAACATGAATCAAACAGGTCGATTCATCTAACCCTTTGATCCAAAGCCACTATGATAGTGGTAACCATGTTCTACCAATGGTCATAACTAGGGCAATTTGGTTGAACAAATCTTTGCCTCCTACCCAGAAGCTCTAGTTCCTCCTTCAGCCAGCAACCTTAATCATATCTCAGTTTACAACTATTGTCTCCAATTTAGCACCTCCCCATGAGACTCAACCATGGAAATAATTCCTTGCAGGTGCTTGTAAGCCTTAAACACTACACTGAAAACCTCACAATTGTACAGATGAAACCTCTTGCCAACAGAAAAAAGCTTCATTGCATTAGCTGATAACCTAGTTTGACAATCCTACCATTATACACATGAACAAACAAGGATCAATAAGTGAGAGAAAAGCTCAACTGGATAATTCCTCTTTATTGCTTTTGCAGCGTTTGTTCCTGCCGCAGAGATAGCAGTAAATGACTATTAAGCTCAGATTCAGACCGCACCTTGAGAGCAACTATGGCACCTTTCAGAACAAAGTTCCTTAGCACCTAGTGGTGTATCTAATCTTTACCAACACATTCTGCTAATCTTCATCACAGTCTCATCAGAACCTCTGCATCATTGTTCTGTAGCCTTAACCAATCAAAAGCCTAGTGTCATCCATGAATTTGTATGTAGGCACCTCAAGATTGAATGGGGCTGGGCCTTTCCGGGCACGGCCAGAGATATCATAATGGGAGCCATGGCAAGGGCAAAACCAGCCTCCAAAGTCACCAGCGTTTGGCAAAGGCACACACCCTAAATGAGTGCAAACCCCAACCACAACCAGCCATTCAGGGTTGATAACTCTGGCGGAGTCTTCCTCGGGGTCACGGAGCTCATGCAGGTTCACGCTGTTAGCAAGCTTGATATCGTGCTCAGTACGGTGACGAATGAACACAGGCTTACCTCGCCACTTCACAGTAACTGTCATCCCGGGCTCGATACTGCTCACATCAACTTCCAAAGAAGCCATCGCAAGAACGTCACGACTAGCCGACATGGATAAGATCAGCTTGAGCGCCAAAAGCCGAAGTGCGGAAGCATAAACAAATCGTCCCCCAGTCAAGACAAGATACGTAAACGCCTTCTTACTCGGATCTCCCGGAGGATGCCGCTCATGAACAACTTCATCATAGACAATCTTACCTGTTGGATTCTTCAAGGCAGCGACAGTAGGAGGCAGTGCAATAGTCCCCGCAGATCCTTCCGCCAATGCATCCGAAGCAAATCCGCGATGGAACAAAAATCCAGTAACCCTACTCGGCGATCTAAACAAAACTCCACCATCTTCCTGCAAACCAAAACCCTTATTGCACTCTTGCGCATCATGTACAAAAGGAACACCCGCCGTACAAAACGAGGAAGAAGAACCAGAAGAGCCCGAGAGACGAACCAAAGCTGGCAGCCTCCGCACCACTCCCCTCATCATCCTGACTTTCTTCTCTCTTTTTTCTCTCTCTCTCGATCTGCCTTCCTGAACTCCTCGTGAACAAAACCGGCAACGGCGGAGAAAACAAGGAACCCGAGTCTTGGGATCTCCGCACGAGACAGGAGACACGAAGAAAAAGAACACGAAGAAGAAGCACAACAGCAGCAGCAGCGGGTTCTTTGGGACCTTTTTGTCTTTTGGGCTTTTCTTTGGGGTTGTTTGTTTGGGGGCGGTGGAGGGGTTGAGTGTTTTGTGGAGCTTGATTTTCTATTTACTACGTTTCAGGCTTCTTAGGTGGCCACGCACATAAATTTGGTTGGAGGCCTTTCGTTGTCCTGCTCGCCACATAGACCAAATAATTTTTATTTTCATCTTCCATTCAGTTGCCCAGATGGAACACTTTTATGCCTTCACAAATCATCCATAATGTATGTATCCATAAACTATGTGGCACATGATGCATGAACTATGTGATGCATTACATAGTTCACAATTCATTGTTTTGTAGTTCATGGTCCCAGGGTTTTCATAGTTTCGTAGTTCATTGTTTTGTAGTTCATGGTCCAGGGTTTTCATAGTTTCATAGTTCATTGTTTTGCAGTTCATGGTCAATAGTTTTCACAGTTTCATGGTTCATAGATTCACAATTTCGTAGTCCATGGTTCATGTTTGTTCATGGGTCATGATTTACTGTTCATGGGACCCATGGTTTATAGTTCATGTTTCATGGGTTCATAGGTCATAATCTCAGGTTACATGATTCATAGTTCAAAGGTTCATACCTACTTTGTGCCATGGTTGGGTAGGTATATTTCTCTCAAAACCTTCAAAACTTGAGTTACCCAACAGATGTTTTCATTTTTCAGGGCCTCCATATATGCAAAAGAAATTCATTTGAAGGGTTTTCATTCATCTTGTATTCCCTTCAACCAAAGCCAGTGTAGGTATTTGGCATTCATAACCTGGAATTTGTAGCATGTCCTGGATATTTGATGTACTACAACTACCTGGTAAAATTGATTGGTTTCCAGCATCAAAATCTTCCTCACCTGCCATTTCTATTCTCTCATAACCAACTTCAGGCGCTGACCTGTTGACATCTCTCATCCTGATTGGAGATCGGCATGCTATGGAGGTGAAGCATGCTGCTTATGTCCAGTAATTGGCTCAAGGCTAGTGGTTACTGAAAAATAGCCAAGTTGCAAGACCTAGTCCTTTCACTTTTATGCCTTCAGCCCAAGCAAGCCTTCTATGCCTTGATGGATTTCTCCGACTTATCAATTGGCTTGAATACAGCATGGAGGGGCTATGGAGACAAAGGAGCTTACAATTTGGGGGCTGCACTCTGGTTGACTTGCAAAGCCTGCAGAACTTCCTGGATTGGTGGAGAATCCATTTTGCAGCTGAATTTCATCTAGTTCACAAGCTCTTGGTTGAGCACTGGGTGATCCCATCTGCAAAAATATACCACCTCAATTCCTGTATATCATCCTTATCATCTGGCTTCCACCTTTGTGTTTTCTAGCATTTCTGTTGCCTACTTTCCCTTTATTGAATACTACGAGCCCTGCAAGATACAAATGATAACAAGACAGGAAACCTACCACTTTGTTCATTGCCTTGTGAGTGATGATCTCTTTGTATACATGGTCATGGGGCACACCCCTCAGAGTGCGGTGTCAGCTTCCATCTTTTGTCATCTGCCCCCCACACTTCTCAATCACATCCACCTGCCATTTTAGAACCTCATGTCCAATAATCAGACATTTGGTTTTCTCTCATGACTATGCACCCCTCAGGAGTAACATTTTGCTCACTACAATCAAACACATAGTCTGTTATTGAATTGGAACTTCATGCCCTGCAATGATGGTGATGGGGTCATTAAATCAAGTTCTACTTAATTAAATAGCTACAACCCCACATCGATTTGCAGTTGCCTTATGGTACTCAGGTCAGAATGAGTCTTTTCTTTATACTTCAAGAGAATAGAATGAAAAAGAATGGTTTGTACCAAAGAGGAATACACACTTGACCACCAAAAGAGAAGTATCATCAAACTCTACAGGTTGTGACATTCCACTTGGTTCCTGAAAATACAACACCTAATTAGATCATAAATTGGTCCACTTTAGGCATAAAGGATGACTAACCTGCTTCACAAGCTACTGTATAGTATCCGTGCCCAGCCTTTCAACAGCTTCCCACATTAACAGGTACTTAGCTTTGTGTAAGCATTTGCAGGTTTCTACTACAAATCTGCACAAAATGAAGATCTCATCACACCCACTCTGAGTGTACCTCAAACTCCAGTCTCAAAATAACCATGACTTTGTAGAGATTCATATGTGAAACAATGGCAGAAAGCTATAGCAAGGTACTGCACAGTTGCACATGCCAGCTTAAGGTTGATTTCTTAATTTCCAGACATACATGAATTCAATTTGCATGAAACTGAACTCTAAACTGACATGCAGTTCCCACACTCATGAGCACCAACACTAAAACTTTGAAAGCTTTCCTTGCTTCCAAAATCCTGTTTGTGATAAACCCTAAAATCTTAACAATTCATACCTGCAACCTGAAGCACTTATTTTAGGGTTTCCAGCATCAGAGTTGACATGTCCTTGTCAAGGTTGATCCTTTTGTTGCGGTGATTTCTCTTCTTCTTATTGTGCTGCTTCCTCCAGAGCCATATGAGGATTTCAATATGATGAGCCATATGATGCACCATATGAGAATCTTCTTCCTACAACATCTTGATGGCAAATACACTCCTTTGCCTCATCACTTGCCTCCTGGGCATTCCTACCTGCAATCTCACAAGAATGAACAAGTTTTTTTGTGTCAATTCAAACATCACAGAAAGAATGAAAGAGTTGCTTTAAGTGCCACATCCTAAGCCTTGCACAAACTAGCATTTGTATTTTGCTTGTGCCAGTAAGTAACTAGACCTAATCTGAAGCCAACTCTGATAATTTAGCGAGAAAAACGACCTCTTAAACTACAGAAGACAAACAATCAATAAATTTATTGGGCTACAGATCTAGGTGAATACTATGAAATTAGGACTAGGGTTTAAGATGTTGAGAAAATTGAGATCTCCAGTGAGCATTGCCATGAATCAGTAGACGCGGTATAACCACTTACAACTTCCTTGCAAGATTTGGACTGCTTTTCAGAATCCATTCCAAACTCACTAAACTCACAAAAAAACAGATATGGAGAAATTTTCATTCTCTAACTTCTGCAATCTTCCAAACTGTGAAACAATTGCACTCTTCCTTCCCTCTTCTTTAGGGTTTGGGAACATTGCACCCAATAGGAAGAAATTATGTGATGAAACTTCAGGCAATTCTTTCAACAAAGGCATGTGATGAAAGTGGATGACTATTGATTCATAGAAATTGCATCATATCAATATGGCTGAAAATTGAACTTTGAATGGACCCACAACTAATTAATAGAGAAATCTCACTAGTACTATATGGATTAAAAAGGTTTTGAATTTTGAATGCACCCCATAACTAATTAATAGAAATCACACTAGTATCAATACAATGGATTAAACCCTAAATCATTGCAAGATGTATTGTTACAATAGATGATCCAAACCATTGCAAATTAGGTCAAACAATTTTGACACCATGAATAATTTGTTAAACAAAGAAATCAGGTTGAAGCAAAGAATGATGCATCAAAATGATTTTATATGGAGGTTGATTTGTAAGTAAGTATGAGCCCCACCAATTTGTAACAAAATCAAATTAGATCTCTTAAGTGTGAGAGAGGAATTTACTGGTGTTTGGTGGTTTTAAGTAATGGCCACCAAATGTGTGCCAAATGTGTTATGGTTCTTTAGTTCCATAACTGCTGTTCTCAAAATCAAAAGAAGGATCAATATTAGGTCCCTTACTAGGCAGGTATTTGTACCACGGGATATTTGCCTCAAGTCATACCAGTTTGGGTCGTTCTTTGATACTCGGACTATTCTATGTACCAGGGTTCCAGCCTTGTACGCACCCAAGGCTGTTTCACACAAGTTGGGTGTCAATAATTATTTGCGGATCTGTAACCTTTGCAGCTATCCGATTGATGGTTTGCAGTGGGACCGCTTTTCAAGGCTTCTCCCCTTAGCAATCAGGGGCTTTGCTGGACACACATGCCTCATTTCTGTGACCACATTAGTGATAATTCAATTTTGTCCTACTAAAGAGTGCCATGACAGGATTGTAGGAAGAAGCTACTTGTGAGGTAATTGCAACTATTGACACTAGAAAACACTACTAATCTCCAGAAATGCTAGAGATACTACATACTTACATGGGAATTTTTGAGGCAATAATCTTCCCATTTGGTTATGAGAAAGTAAATAATAGGTGTTGTGCAGGTATTGGATATGGTTAAGAACCCCTGGTGGTTTGAGTCTGTTGAAATTTTAAAAACAAGGAATCGCTGGCTCTTGTTTTTGGGTTCTTTAAAGAAAAAATCAGAATTAAAAAAAACCTCCGGTTCCAGTTACATATTTCCAAAACTCAAAGAACCTGTGGTTTTTATGAAAAAAACACGCAGAAAACCGCAGGTTTCTGGGTGGTGGTCATTTCATTATTTTGTTATTTTTTGAGGATGGCAATTTTATATCAGTATGAGTTCTGTGATTTTCTGAGAGCGGCGGTTATAAGGGTAAAGAATCACCCTGATAGCTGTTGGGGTTGGTGCCAATTCTGATAGCCCACACAATATGGGTAGAAACTTCAAAACATGTTCAATTGTGGTCAGAAAGCTTGGACAAGCTTTTACATTGCAGAGAGATTGATCCAGGAGCTGAATCATGTACTTAAGTGATGAAGTTTTGCGTAGAGTTTAATATTTCACGTTTGAAGTTTATTGCTTGCAGGAATTATTGATATCATGGAGCAAGTATGGGACTCTTTCCCCTACCGTGGTGGAGTGTACTCAGTGCTTACAGCATATCCAGCAATAAGTTGGATGCAGTTAGTACTTAACATGGATCCACTAGGTTCCATTGGATGCAAAATTACTAAGGTAGATTGGAACCCAGTGGAAACAGCTGCTGCCACATCACAACTTTAGGATCTCTTATTATCAATTGAGCTCAAGAGAAAGAAACCTGTCAAAAGATTTAAAACTGCAGAAGTGACAACATAATGAACTCATAGTGGCTACACTAGAAATTTATATAAAATCTGATGTTGTATCAAGTGCAAGCATTCAGAGAGGGATTTAGCACTAACTGATGATAGGTTTCTAGAACCTGTCCAAAAGGTGAAACTTTGTTGAAAGGAACAAGGAAGTGGCCCTAAAATCAAATCCAAGTCCAAATTTCTTTTTATGAAAATTTGACAATTCTTCCCAAAAAAGGAACATGAAAGATCAATTTTTAAGTTTTTTCACATTTGTGTCAAATTTTTCACATCCGAACAAAAGGCTGATGTAATGCTATGCTCCATGGCAACATACTTTACCAAAATTGTAGCGCAGTGGTTTCTTCTGTCAGACACACAATTGGCTCCATGTTCAAACTTCAAAGTGATGAACAAGCTCTGTAATGGAAAGGCGGGAAACTTTACTGTGTGTAGATGGACCCACATTGAAAAGTTGATGTTGTTCTAGACTGATATGTACCTTTTCTACAACAAGATGCATACTAGTCCCCAAGGGTTCTAAGACATTACAAGGGTTGACCTGAGAGACTCTGGGAGGTTCAGGATGAATCAACTCAAAGCAATATCATGAGGCATGGATATTTGTGCCGTCATGAGACTCATGAGTTGCTAGATCAACACCCAACACTATGGAAAATAATAAAATCACACACATGGAAAAACATGCACATCTAACTATGAAGCAAGGTAATTTGTTTTGTTTTGTTTCACACTGAGATCTCGCAAACCATGTCGCTTCATGCTGTGCTCTTGGTATCTTTGGAAAGCTCTTGATGAGTAAGGGTGCACTGACTCAGTTTGAGACTGTTTGAAGCTACAGTGTGGAAGCTATTGATTCTTGAACCATTTTCTCAATGAAAACTAAATAAAATCAAAACTGAAAATGGTAATGAAATTTGGGGGTGTTCTTGATGTTGTTAGAAAGCTCTCGGTGAGTCACAATTTTCAGAGCTAAGGTGTGGAGGATATTTATTTTTGAGGGAATTTTGTTGCTAGAAATTCAAACAAATTGCAAAAATTGGGTTTGGAAGGAAAATTCATTTGAGCCCTGAGTGTGTTCACCCTTGGGCCAAGGGCACACAGGCTACACTAGTAAACATGAAAATGCTAATAATCTTGTTCACATAAACTACATTTTAACAACAGATAACAACTACAGAAAATTAATGATCTGCAGAAAATACATACTTGACAATGAGTGGAAATGTAACACTGTTTTCCATTGAATGCCAGTTCATAATGTCAGGATAAGAAGAAGAAGTGAGGCATCTCATATGAAGACACCAGTGCACAACTATTATGGATGGCCATACTTGATCTTTTATTGTCTCCTCAATCTTCCTCCTGAAACATGTATTATTGGGTATGCCTGGCCAGGCCATTTACCATATCGAAGGGAAAAAAACTGTTTCCAGGAAAGGTGTCTGTAGACATTAAAGTTATCTGTGAATCCGGTGTAACTAGGGGTGAACACAACTAGTTTGAGCAAAATTGGGCACCACCAAAAAATTAAGGCACAGGAATTAGCAACCAGATATAAGAGACTTGAGACAAGAGGCAGTCTCTTGTTGATAGACACAACTTTGTGCATGTGTACTCCACACCTCAACACTACACTGAGTAAAACAGAGAATCCATGCTACCAATGTAATCCAGAAACTCAAAGCCTGGGTTGTTGCAGCAATTGGAGGCATACAAGTACTACCAAAACTTTGATTGAGATATGCATAAATTTCACCATTGATTTTGCTGAGCTCTAGGCAACTCTACTCCGCCAGCTACCATCCATGAATTCCTATGTTTTTCCGTAATTTGCATGTGATGTAAGCAGCTGCCTGATTAATTTGCATCTTTGGAGATTTAGACAAGTAAAAGGAAAATGAAGAAAAATGCTCCTGAAATTGATGAAATCTCAAGGAAGAATCTTTGCTGTACCTTTAGATACTAGTGAGAGAGAGAAGTTTAGTTCATGTCACAGCAAAATTGAGGTGGGTCAAGTTTTTGTCAAAGAAAAGTTTCCACACTCATCCTGGCCTATAGATCTAATGAATGTTGTTTTATTCCAATGGATGAAGTGCACCCAACTGAGAGCCTAGTACTACAGCAACCCATCCCATCCTCATTCTGACGGAACTTACACAAAACTGCAGGAACTTACTCAATCACAAAATGCAATGCCTTTTTGTCTCAGCCAGAATCTGATGCAATGCTTGGCCTACTAGTACTACATCACCACCATTCATCGTCATCATGCTCTGCTGATGAAGAAAACTCCCTAATTGCTCCAGATAAAATTCCAACTACAAATTGGTTGTCAACATTGGGGGAAAGAAAACATAATATAAGACATTTGACTGGAAATGCAAATTTTCAGCAAATCTGACCTTTATGTCCATGGAAAGAATGAGATGGTGAAGGTGGCAAAGAATGTGAGAGAGGAGGTGATAGTGAGACAGAAGAATTCATGTGAGAAACAAGGATGTGATGGTGAGAAGAAGAATGTAATGGTGAGACAGAAGAATTCATGTGAGAGACAACGACGGGATGGTGAGACAGGAAGAATTCACGTGAGAGAGACTTCAGGATGTGATGGTGTGAGAGGAATGTGATGCAGGTGAGAAGAATGTGATGGTCAGAGAGAATCCTGTGAGAGAGAAGGATGGGATGAGGAGAGAGAAGGATGTGATGATGAGAAAGAAGAATGTGATGGTGAGAGGCCATGACAGGATGTGGAGAATTTGCTAAAAAAATGAAGGGAATGCAGAGGAAGAAGTTCCAGACGCGTTTAGCAAAAATTAGGCAGCTGATCAGAATCCCTTCTTAATGATCTCGACCTCCGTGATCGGGATACCGAAAGCCTTGGCCAGTACCCCATCCTCGATGGGGGGTTGAGCACCGAAAAGGGCATTTGCAATGGGCTGCAAGCCGGGATTCTGCGAGTTGAAGCTAGCAATGGCGAAGGCGGGACCGTTGCCGACATTGAGGTGGAAATGGACGAGACCGCGGGGGAAGACAAACAGATCTCCCTTGTTCAAGATCGTGGGATAGAACTTGTTGTTGGTGTCGACGAAGCCAGCGTAAAGCGTGCCTTGCGCAACGTACAAGACCTCGGTGGCTCTTGGGTGGGTGTGGGGAGGGATGAGTCCGCCTTTGGCATAGTCAAACCGCGCGAACCCCAGTCCCTGCGTGTTCAGAGCCGGGTAGTTCACGCCTGCGAAGCCCGGGCTGATTGCCGATCCCAGCGCGTTGCTCGTGTTGCCTGCCTTCTCGAAGCCGGTGAATTTGAAGTCGGTTCCCGTGACGGTCGCCGGGTTTACACATACCAGCCCGTTGATGATGAGATTGCTGCTCAAGTCCGCTACACAAAAATCGTCGATCGGATCCGCATCCGCCGCCAATACATAAGACGACGACGCCAACAACAACAACAACGCCCCAGCTACAACAAATGCGAACAAAAACTTCGCCATAACTCTAGGAGTCCAGTACTACTGTATCTACCAGTTGCGAGGTGCACACTAGATCAATCGTTGCAACAACTGCTGTGCTGAGCTGAGCTGAGCTGAGCTGAGCTTCTCCAAAAGAACTACTACAAGCTGCTGATGAAAATATTCTAAGAACACAAAAACCTATAGGGATCTCTTTTCCAAAAACATTGCTAGAGCGAAACCCAAGACTAGTGAGAACAAAATCGAAGAAGCGACAAAGCTTGCAACTAGAATCGCATGAGATTCCCAATTGCTCCTCGCTTCTAGTCCAAACTACAAAGTTGCTCAAATTCTTAGAAGGCCCAAAAAAAGAAAAAAAAAAAAAAAAAAAAAAAAAAACCAAAACAAAAAATTTAGAAAAAAAAAAAAAAAAAAAAAAAAAAAAAAAAAAAAAAAAAAAAAAAACAAAAACAAAAAAA
>Ga0116227_10003166_pt1 | contig 36835 bp, 25 predicted proteins | sample S1TSphgellanicum_FD_89693 | JGI IMG/M metagenome (GOLD analysis project Ga0116227, IMG submission 89693) | Host-associated microbial communities from peat moss isolated from Minnesota, USA - S1T2_Fb - Sphagnum magellanicum MG | ecosystem: Host-associated > Plants > Peat moss > Unclassified...
AACACCAAACCTGGTATTGTCTCACATTTTCATTTTTTTTTTTTTTTTGGATACACAATAACACAACCAAATCACTAAAAAATTTATTTTAAAAAAAAAAAAAAAAAAAAAAAAAAAAAAACATTAATATTCAAGGGGGGAAGGGGGGGATTAAAAAAAAACCATCAATTTCTGTGATAAAATGAATTTCACCTTGTCTTTCATTTTCCTTGAGCGCCTCCACTGCCACTACATATATTTTTATTGCTCCTACGTCTAGGACTACTGAAATTACTTTAGAACCTTATGCATTAAATGCTGAGTTCCAGCATTTCATACCCAGATTTAATCAAATTTCTTCACTTTATGGATACACTGAAAGGTGGGTTTGAGGGTGAAAGGAGGCCCAAAGACAAGGTGACTTTATGAATAACCTTAGTATATATACACTGACACGTGGTTGTGTAAGTGTGTTTGACAAATATTTACACTGGTTGGACACATAAGTGATTTACACTTACACAAGATTTACACGCCATATATACAGCTATTGACGCTTACACGCACAACACTGATTTGGATAGTGTTTCAATCTATCCTCTCATCTTTTACTAAACTCTGAAATTTGCCTTCTGAATTTTACCCCAGTGTGTTTGGGCCAAGAACCTCACAAATGTTGTTGATTCATTTTGTATGGACCAGAACTCAAGTGTCATCCATTCAAACGGTTACCATCACTAGTTTGAATACTAGGTAGTCACTAAATGTTGGTGAAGGCCTGCTCCTGAGGGCTCTCCCCTTCAGTATTGTAGCCCCGAGGGCATAAGCCCAAAAACAAGGAGAGGTCTGGGGGAGCAGACCCTTCCGCAGAATCAAGTATGAAAGGTTTTTTCGTTTTTTCCCTGAAGGATAGATAGTCTTGTATTTTTTGAAGGTTTTAGAAGGTTTTTCTTTTAGACTTTTAGAAGGTTTTTCTTATTCTTACAAGGAAACAATTATTGGTATCACTACAATTGAGATTCGGTGCTAATTAATTCTGAAGAAGGCCAATTGAGTAAGAAAGAAAAACCTAACCTCACTTGGCTGAATTTTTTTGAGAATTGAAGGTAATTGTCCTCAACACTAGGACGCCCCCAATATCTCCATAAACCATGAAAGGACTTAACATAGTTGTTGAGTGCTATCAAAATTTTGAAATATTCAGATTGAAGCTACTAGACTCCATTTTTTGGAAAAAATTAATCATTTCAATGAGGTCTACCTATTATTAATCTTAGGTACAATATGCCCGAGGCTTGGAACACAGATTGGGGCCCCGCGAAGAAGACCAGGGTTGAAAAAACTCACCTCACCACCCCAAGTGGATGAAAATTTCAAAAAAAAATGTCCAGCCAGAGCTCCCAGGCAAACAAAAGATTTCTAATGATTCTGGGATTTGATGAAATCTTGCCTGAGACGACATAGAAATAAATAAATAAATAAAGGAAAAACACCCTCACAAGGGAACATGAAAAGAAAAAAGAAAGGACTGAAACCCAAACAAAAGACCACGCCCAGCAAGGGAACAAGAAAAGAAAAAAGAAATGATCAAAGTCCAAACAAAAGACCACACTCGACAAGGGAACAAGAAAAGAAAAAAGAAAGGACAGAAGTCGAAACAAAAGACCACACCTGAAAGTGTAGAACACACAATGGGGAGACCTAAGAGGAGAAATCAAGAAACCTAGGGCCTAAACCCATCACCAATAGCACGAAACAAATTGTGCAAAGAGATGGGCAGAAAACATGGAAGGACACCAAGCCTAAAAGAGGCCTTTCATGCTACCACAACTGCCTATCGCAAGATAGTGATGGCCTAAACTCTTTGAAGAGCGTCAACACCCTTTGCTTATAATCTGAACATAAAAACAAAAGAGAAGGACCTCCATACCCTTTCACCTGCACATCAATGAAAGAAGTCATCAACCTGTTGGTGTAAACATCCAAATATCTTTATTGCTAGAAGGATGAAATCATTTTCAAAGTGTTGATCACAATATGACAAAACCTTTGCCTAAGTTATAATCATCACGGCCACCCCTTAAGAAGTGGTTTACGAAACAAGATTTGCATGAATCATCAACGATGATTATGTCTGTCAAAATGTGAATACCATTTATTATAAACACAATATCCATTCGTTGCCTCAATGATTAGAAAGATGGCATTGGGAGAACATCAATTTGCTTGCACAAAACATAGAACCCAACATCCTTAACAATGGAATCGAAAGAATCCCAAATTGTATCATATGTGATAATGTTTTGTCCTTCATGAACACAAGGAAATAAATGTATCCCTATCAAATCTATGGGCTAGTTGCATATGCATCAAAAAAGATCACAAGTTGCAGGATGAGGAAGGCCCAATCTAATGCATAATGCTGAAGAGAAAATGTTAGAGGCCAATTTAAAAGATGACATGATTGGGCAAACAAAAAGCCAAATATTGGAGGTTGAGCTGCACATGATCTCAACTAAGTGTGATGACAATCTGAAGACAACTTTGGGATGATGTTGGAAAATGAATGTTCATACATGCTTTTTGAAATGCTCTCCTGAAAACAATCATTCCTCTCTCCAACAATTGTTCAAATAGAAGGATGGAAACTTGAATAGGTAGAGGTAAAAGGTCATGAACCCACCTAAGGTGAGTTTAGAATGGAAATGGACCTAAATTGTTGGCCCCTATAGCCCTCAATAAAAATGGATGGTCGTCTTACAAAATATAGATGTGACGATTGGGGCAATAAGCCCTTAATTCCCCAAGTATGCTATTGGGCAATAACCTTTGTAAAGACAAGAACTATCCCACCTTTAAAGATGGGAAGAGAAACTTGTTCATAAACTAGGGGAACTTTTAGACATTCCAAAAAACCTAGCCGTAAGAGTCTCCCAAATACACAAAGGAGGTTAGTTGGCATTAAAAATTTGGGAGTGGGGGCAAAAAACAAAGAAAGTATTAACACCTCTAAGCGAAATAAGAAGTGAAAATCCCAAATGCCACCTACACATCCCCCAACGTAGGAGGGGCATCTATGTGTTGAACATTAACATCCAAAGCATCCTTGAATAAATAAGATGTGAAAAAAGGGGATTCCAAAGGAACACCCAGGATGTTGAACTTCATTATTTTGGCTTCTTTCTAACATTGAGATACATTGAGGTCTTTGATTTGCATCAGCAAAGCAAGCAAAAAGAAACAGCGAAAAGACACTCGAACCAAAACCCCTCAGCTTTTGTAGATCAACTCTAGTGACAAAAACTCCACACACTTCCTCAATCAAAATTCAAATGTTTTCTTTAATATTTTATTATAGGAAAAAAATTTCATGGTACTTTTGCATGCAGTCCCGGTGGTTGAATCGTCACCCTCCCTTTTAATGATCCTCTAATCCTTAATCTTTTGTTCTATTTGATCCTGGCCATCTAAGTCCTTCAATATTTCAGTCCTCAACAACATATCACCTCTCAACCCAAAATCTGCATGGCAACCCTTAAATTCATACAACCCAACCTCCCAAGGAGTCTGTCTTGCGCATTTCCTTCTTCCGGAACTTCTAAAAATTGCAGCTACAAAGATAAGAGCATCAAGATCTTCCTTGGCCAATTATGAGCCATCACAATTAAATCTTGAACATAAGCGAAATAATGGTACTTGGGGTGTCATAAAATAGTAGGGACAAAAGACCCTCCAATAAGCAGACGGTTTTGAAAGATTTAGATGACACCATTTGTGTCATGGATGTTGATGCCATGGAGTTCCATTCACATGAATGTTCATGTATAACTTGTAATGAACTTCTACCTAATTCTTAATTGAGTTTCATTTCACTTTTAGTTCATTTTCAAAAAAATTCAACTCAAAATCTTAATCTAGTTTAATTCATTCATCATCGAACATTGAACCCCTTTACACCAAACATCCCATATCTTCCCCCCTTCTTTTACTAAATAGAGTAATTTTTGTGACATTTGGAAGTGTTAAGTGGAAGGCTACAAATGTTTTTTTGAACTTTAGAAATAGAGGAACAATGTGTGAGGATTTGACCTCCTTTGAGTTTTTAAATGTTTGCTCATTGGCCTTTCTACCCTAGAAGCTTTACTTGACATGATTAAGAAAGTGTGGAACTTTCAATTGTGGTATCATGATGAGTTTAAACTTTAAACCTTTTATGTTTTGGCCCCTCCCTTTTTCCCTTGTGTCATTGCAACTTATACTTCGATCTTATTTTGTTTGGTTAGTGCATTTCAAGCCTATAGGTCAATCATACATTCATTGCATGTCGAGAATATGAGTCAAGCCCCCCTTAGTGTGATACCTTTTGTTTTGATTATGATGCCTTATTTGCATGTCTTGGCTTGACATGCCATTAAAGGTAGTGTTAGGCTTTTTAGGTTAGTTCTTTGAGTGGCGATGATAGTGCCCCATTCCTCTAGGCCCCTTGCCCCCCTCCAACAACTTGAGCATGGATTTCAAATTTGAATCCCCTTAGAGCTTTTTTGTTGGGGGTCCCCCAAGCTTTGATTATATTCGCACATCCCAATTGTCTTAAGGTGAGAGGTGTAATTAGCAGTTAGATTTTTTTTTTAATTGCATAACTCAAGACTTAAGTGATGTTGCTACATAGCATTTTTACATGGCATTTTTAAAAAAAATTCTTCTAGTGGTGCCTTCTCTTGCCTATTCAAGGGGGGAAGGTTGTGCATATGGAGATTAAAATTTAATTATGAAATATTTTTTTGACGATTAGGAGGAGTTTTAGGTGAAACATTTTTTATGTGCATAAAGCTTAATGGTTGTCTTACCTTTAGTCCCCCCCCCCCATTCAAATGGTGCTCTTCTTTTAGAAGCCCCATCCCTCTCTTCCCACTCGGGGCCTCATTATCTTCGTCAAAGTTTAACTAAAGGCAAATAGGGTGATATGAGAACTTTCACCTTGTGGTCCCACCTTTGGCCTCTTCAAAGACCATTGCTTTTCTATAGGCTTTTCATCCTTGCCATGTTCACATGCTTTGATGGAATTTTAGCCAAAGGCAAATTTGAATTTTTCTTTAAATATGTTCACGTTGGCATTCATCCATTTAGTTCACATTTCAGTTGGTGGGCCTTCATGCATGGTATTTGAACACCTTCAAAATTTGTTTGATTTAAAGGATTTTGCTAATGACTTTTCCCAGTTATTTTATTTTTGTTTTTATGTTGTTGCGAGGTGTATTTTTGGGAGTATAACATGGGCCTTTGGTGCTGTGAGGTTGTTAATTTTGGCAAAGCCTTTTGGTGACATTTAACCAATATCAGTAAGTGAGGCTCTATATTGGTTGGTGAGCAAGACCATTTGCTTCAAGTTTCATGATGCATTTTCAGCCCAATTGTCCCTTCATTAGTTCGAGGTCGTAATCAAATTTGTGAAACATTGGTGCATGATATTCAGGCATCTTTAAATGTTCACCTTGATTGGGTGGTTTGTAGGTACATTCCAAATGCTTTCAACATTGTTTCCCATAAGGTTCTATTTTAGAAGTTATGTGCTGTAGGTGGGCAATTGTTTCAACTTTTACATTTCGTTCGTTTTTTTAAAATGCCCCACAATTTTTTTTCTTTAATCACCATTCCCCTTAGGGTCATCTGTCTATTATTTAGTCCTCCATTAGCACTCTTTAGAGGTTTTGTTCTTGGACTGATATTGATTTCAGCCTAAAGCTTTGTGGTAATTTGAAATGGTCTGGGCAGGGCCAGAGCGATATCAGCTTTTCCAAGTCTCCAATCTGGGCGAACAAACTCAGGTGTTTTAGATTAGTTGTTGTCGGTCCTATGAAGGGAAGCTTAAAGCCCTGCTTGCTACCTTAAGAAATATAGAGGATGAGTGTTGCATTGGCATCATCTTCCAAAATATGTTTGACACCAAGAGAGTTTGGAAAGGCAATGGTGACCTCAGATTTAGACTTGAATCAGTGGTGTGTCCTGAATCAAAGGAAGAAAGAGTATGCAGGATCATGATGTTGTCAGCCGGTTGCTTTAGTGTTCCACGCAAGATAACAAATTGTCATTCATATGAACCTTTACGACTTCATTTTTCGTTACACTTCCACATGTAGAGGAATGTTTGTGTATAAATATCATTATAGATGATGTTAGGGAAAATTTAGACCACAACATCAACATGAAAATTTCTCACCTATGAGAACAAGGGTAAAGGGTAGTAATAACATCATGGTTAAGTATCCACAAAATATTTTTAAATATTCTCATTTCTGTATACCAAATAATACATTATCAACAATGCCTAGGAATTAATATTCTCATACTTCCAATTGAACTTGAATATTTATTTTTTGTAGTTAATAGTTATTGTTTGGATACTCAGAGCCTTAACCTTAAATATATTGAAATTTCCATTCACTAATCTCAATGTTTTCAATATTTTTGACTTGCCAATTATTTGACTGTTGAGTACAATAGAGATATCTGGAATGTGAAGGAAACACGACATCAATATCCTAAGTTTGGTCATCAAGGGGGTGAGAACTTTTTTTTTACAAATTAAATACTTGAGGAATGAAACTTAGATTATCACAAAATTCAGTGTAATCTGAATTTCATCTTGTTTTCCTTTTCTTTTCTTTTCTTTTGAGTGCTCCACTATTATTGTGCTTTACCATGCTTACTTATGTGCATTTAATATTGTGGTGTTAAGTTTCAGCCTTGATTCAATAAAAAAGACTCCACTTTGTGAATTACAAGGTTTGAGATTGAAATAATGGGTGCAAGTGAAAGGAGGGCGTAAAGGTAAAGTCATTTTACAGATTTTTATATTGAATTTTTTTTATTATATCCTCAAAAATTAAAAAATATATATTTTATTTTCTAACAAATAAATTTACTCAAAAAATCGTTTGAAGAAATAAGGAAGATTAGTCATTGACCAAACATGTAAGCACTCAAGGTATGCCGGATCCAAAGGGGAGGGCTTTATTGTTTCTAGTGTCCAAATAGATCTTGAACCCCTCCTCTTGACGGATTTGACACAGTAATAATCATCAAAAACAGATTAGAAATGAGAAAGTTATGGCCCCTCAAAGTAAGAAGGTCAAAAACTCAAAAAAACAAACCACCAAACATCACAAAGGCTGGTTCTCTAACACCTAAAAGATTCCTTGTATATTGCAGGGACTGCAGAAAAACTTCCTTTCAAATCATGTAGTTTGATCACATAGAAGCCATGATGAGGCGCTGCGTCTTGCATAGAATGTGTCCAATCTGTCGATTTGCCTCGGAAGATATCAGGTCAACATTTTTCGGCGAACAAACCATGAGATGAAGGCAGTAGACAAACACCGAGAGAGGAACAAGACAAGAAAGCTTACACTTTCCGTGATCGCTGAGTGCCGCCACTGCTTGTATCCGGTGTACTCTGAGAAGATGTGCGGTGTTCTGCAAAAGTTGTTGATGGCTAAAGTGGAATTGCGGGTGCGCACCACATAGCAGCAAGCTCTTCCTGGTCGACCTCCCTCTCCTCCATGTGGTGGTGGAGCTGCTGCTGCTGCTGCTTTTGTGGTCTAGAAAAGAGTTAAATCTTGCGCATTGCAAGTGCTGCATTGATGATGAAGAAGACATTGCTGCCTTTCAAAAACGCTTGGCAATTGCTCTCTCTCGCTCCTCGCAATCCAAGAGCATCCCAAGTAGACCCAATGAAATTCCCTCTCAAGCATCCAACACAAATGCAATCTGACGACCACCACCTGCACATTTGTTGGTTGAACAATTCCAGGTTGAACGTCATTAGTTCACTTGCAATGGTCCTAAAACTCTACAAAACCCCGGCACCCAAAAGGGATGGCTCGCACCATTAGCCTAGCACCAGTAGTTTTGATGCTCCTGTTACTTCCCGTCCTCATTAGAAACTCATCGCTTGTTCCGTTTATGTTTCTATTTCCAAACATTTTGTGTTCTTTGATAAGGAGACGACACTAAGACGTCGAGCTTCCATTGTATTCCATTTCGAGCGCAATGCGTCATATGGTTTCAGGGTAACAAAGGTTCTGAAGGGTTTCAGGGCAACTGCGAGCAGATGAATCCTCCTCAGGATGGCGTTGTTCAATCAGGAATTGAACGCCTCGGAAACAAACAGACGATGGTGCGAGAGAGACTACATTTGGGCTCTTTGTAGCGTACTGGATTGTGAGGAGTGAGAGCAGTCGCCCGAGGATTTTTCGAAGGAATGTGTTCATCATCAGTGCAGCAAGTGCAGTTGCCGTGTGCATGATGCAACTATTGTTTAGACCACAAAAACAGCAGCTCGACCACCACAGGGGGCAGAGTGCGGTGGACCGGAAGCATCTTGCTGCTTCGTGTGTGTGTGCACCCGTAATTGCACTATACCCATCAACAAAACTTTGCAGTACACCCCATTTCATCCTAGAGCGCACCGGATAGATAGAGAGGCGACACTCAGAGATCAGGGCAGTTGTAAGCTTTTTTTCTTGTGTTGTTCCTCTTTGTCTACTGCCTTCTTCTCACAGTTACGTGTGTTTTGTTTGCTGGAAACTCTTGAGCTGATGATTACAGTGATATCTCCGCAAGCAAATCAAAAGATTGGACACAATCTATGCAAGATGCATGCCTCGTCTTGGCTCCTATGTGGTTGAAGTACATGATTTGAAGGGAAGTTTGGTGCAGCTCCAGCTCCTGGAGGTCACAGAAAAAATCTGTGGCGGGAGTTCTTTTCAGATCCTTCACAATGGTGGGATCACAGATCTGAGAAGGTAACTGAACATCAAATCCTGTCAGAGTTCCCATGTCAATGGCACTATATATAGGTCTTGTTGATGTCAATATTGTTCCTCTCTCTTGGATGCTATCGTGCCATGGTCTAAACTCTGCCAGAAATGCTTTTTAGATCCTTTGCATTGGTGGGATACTAGACTGGAGAAGTTTAGTAAACACAATATGCTGTGACAAAATTCTCTCTAACGGAGGAGGCTTTCTCTGTTCTTATGATGCCATTCATGTGTTTGGGATGCAGAGACGACATGACTGACCAACTTCATCTGCATTTCAGGTTTAGGCAAATGAAAGTTACCCAGATTTCAAACGTAAGAAAACATGGGAAGGACTCTGGCCTGATGACCAGAGAAAACTGCCATGGGTGGAAGCAGAGATGGCTGCAATTGCACTGGGCACAGTGCAATTACACATTTTTGCATGGAGTAAGAAGATTTCAAAATATGTGAAGGATTGGCAACCTGAGAAGGCAATGCAGCTTTTCCGACAACTGCAACGAGAAGGAATGAGTCCTGACAAATTCACTTTTGTTCAAAGTGATTAAGGCATATGCTAGTTTAGGAGCACTTAAAGATGGTAGGCTTGTTCATGCACAGCTTATTCAAACTGGGTGTGAGTCCAATATCTTTGTTAACAATAGCTTGGTTGACATGTATGCAAAATGTGGGAGCATTGAGGATGCTTGGAGAGTTTCAACAAGATGCCATCTCAATATGTGATCACTTGGACTGCCATGATATTGGGACATGTGAAATGCGGCCAAGGGCAGAAGGCACTGGAATTATTTTGGGAAACGCAACAGGAAGGTGTGCAGCCAGACTCTGTTACTTTTTGGGGGGTGCTGAATTCATGTGCTGGTTTAGGAGCACTTGAAGATGGCAGGCTTGTTCATGAACAGCTCATTCAAATGGGTTGCAACTCTAATCTCTTTGTGGGGAATAGCTTGGTTGACATGTATGCAAAATGTGGGAGTCTTGAAGATGCACTGAGAGTGTTCAACAATATGCCATCTTGAGATGTGGTCACTTGGAATGCCTTGATAATAGATTCTTTCTAACAATGATGCCAGGTGCAACATGTGGCCCGATTCTCATACAGGATTCAATTCATAAACCTTCTGCATCGACAACCATCTTTAGTTCACTACTCAAGCACAGGTTCCAACTAAGGAGATGGACAAGTAACAAAGCCAAGGTTCAAAGCTATGCAAAATAATGGGATTATAAGTTGTTAGTTGCTTTGTAACAGATCATGGGTTCACAATTCCAATCGCACCAGGCATGTCACAGGTTACATGAAAGTGACCTGATGATAATAGCTGGCAGAACCATCTACCTAAGATTTGGGAACCTGGGAATTTAGAGTTCTTCTCAAAAACATTTGGCAATTCAAGTACCTGCCTGGTTAGATGCTCATCTCAGTAAAAGATGCAATAGCTTCAAGAGGGTTAAGCATCATCAGCATATATTCCAACTATCTTTTTCCATGGACCTTTCAAACAATTGTACTCAGTCTCACTACTCTCTCCAGCAGACTGAAAGACTTGTGAAAAAATACCTAGTCGCTGACAATTTCACAAGATCCTAGAATTATCAAACTTTTGGTTCTGTTTCAATGCATCACCAGCAAGCTGAGAAATGTGTTAATCTTCCTGTGTATCAACAGTACTAGCTTTTTCTTCTGAGCCTACAACCACAACCTTCCATTAGCAGGCTTACCACTAACTACAAGAGCTCAGGCTCTTAATATTTGGCGGATGTTTGAGGTTGTGTGCTTTTTCTAAAAGGGACAAGTGGCTTTGCCATGAGAGGCTCTCTCCTGAAAATAAGGTATTACATTTCATGTTCTACTATGAACTCAAATTATATTGGATGAAAAATTGTTGGCTGTATGAAAGACCATGAATATAGTTTTCTCACATCTGTACTAAGAAATAAAATTTCTAACCCTCTTAGAATTTATTGTTGATATTTAGAAATTGAAACTGTAGTTCCATTGTCTTTCCTTTAACCATACAAATGAATGTAAAACTATAAATAATCATATTGTTTAAGAAAATCCAAGTTTGGATAATGTAGACAATTTTTAGCAATGTGCATGAGGTATTTCGATGTTTGAAACAAACATCAATATTAAATGGATATAATTTAGATAGAAAGGTTTTTATTTTTAGTCTCATTTTGATTTTAAAGTTTGAGAATTTGGCAACTTTTATATTTGTTTTTGTCACATTTTGGGTTTAGGTTTCCATAAAAGGTATTTTGTTATTGTGTTTGATGGGTGTACTTGTGGATTAAAAAATTGTCCGAATTTTTGTTTGTCTTGTTATTGATATTTATGACTTGTTTTTGCACAAGGTTCATTGAAAAAAAATGTAAAAATACAAATTCAAGCTACAAGGTGCCAACATTTTGGGAGTAATTAATTAGGTGGAAAATGCAACATTTACATGCATATAATCTCAAATGTAACATTTTAAATAAATGGAGATAGTAATGGGTTTTTGTTATACATTAGAAGTGTGTTTGGTAATTTGAATGCAACATAAATCAATTTGTGAAAATTTTGACCAATATGCTTATGTTACACCAAATTTGCATTCATTTCAAAGGACAGTTGCCCATATATGGTGTAATTGAGATTCAACTTATGTGGTGCTTTCATTAAATTGTGATTTTAATTGGAATTTATTTATGAAATCTAATTTTTTTGTTTTTAAAAATTAGTTATTGTCTTTTTAAATGTTGGTATTTAAATCTCCCATAATGATGATTGAACAATGTTTGGGAGAATGTTGAATTATACTTTGAAGATTATATAAAACTGTAGAAATTAAACATGAATTAGATATATACGCAAATACAATATGTATGTTTTTTGTGTATTAATATTAAAATTTACATCACAAATTTAATGGGTCATGATTTGACAATAGTAGTCGTGTGAAATTTGCTTTTCATAGGTTTGTATGGAATAAACACAAATGTCATTCATCTAATTGTGTTGTTTGAACACATATATTATGCGCATTATTTATTCATGAATGTCATATGTTTATTTGTATCGTTTAAATATGAATGTTGTATGTCTATTCGTGTTGTTTACACATGAAAATTGTACACATGACTTTCGTGTTTAAATAATGCATGACATTTGTGTTTAACCAATGTGAACTTATGAAACAACAGATTTCGCATGGATTTGGAACGAACCCATGAAGCACCCATGTGATGTGCTATTATATATTTTAAACCATCACTAGTTATTGTATTGAAAGAATTTAAGTACGTGTATGTCATACATCATCATTAACCCATGACCATTATGGATTGAAATATAAGAACATTTTGATGAATTTGTAAATTGGAGCACATCTAATGATGCATGGTGTATTTTTGTTTTTATAAAACATAAAATATGAAACATTTGAAGGTTATGATCATAATTAATGTTATTGTAATGTTGGCACAAATAAGTTGTATTCAAGGCTTGTATAATCACATGAGAATTATGTAAGTTTTTAAATTGAAAAATTAATGGTATTCAAGTTGTAATTTTTTTCATTTTATTCATTTTTTATATGTATTTTTGGATCCACATAGAAATTTTCATGTTGGAAAGGAATTAACAAAAGTAATTTTATTCTTTTTGGATTTGTATAATGATGTATATGTTAACCCATGTTTTTTAATATTAATGGGATTAAAAACCAATTCATCATGTGATAAATGATTCTTGCTGCTACAAGTTGAATTGGAAATTAAATCCTTGTTATGATAAATAATTGGGATTTACCAACTTTTATATTTTTGATGATAGATTCAATTGGTGTCCATTTTGATTTAATGTTGTTATCATAATAATGATTATATATTTTTCTTGTTAATGTTCCAATGAATTTTTTTTGAAACATTAGCCAAATAGTGATTTTTTCACAATATTTTGCTGATGTTTTAAAAATGCCATCAACTTTATTCACAAGACCATTAAATGTTGCATAGTTGCCATTACATAATTCAATCAACATATATATATTTATATAATTTGTACAATGCAAACTTATAATTTTACTTAATCATTTGAAAGTTTGTAAGATGGTGGGCATGATTGATGGTTGATGTCCATTGTTTTGAAAATAAATGTGGGACATAATGTGTTAGTGAACACATTTTCATTGTGTTTTGCACAAGTTTATTTGTATAAAATAAATATAGAATAGTAAAATTGTTGGGTGGTTGTTAATTATAAATTGAATATCCTTTGTATTTTTTATTGCAATACAAATTTATTCATATTTTGTATAAAAACCATATCAAACTATCACATAAGTTTATTTAAGTCATAACATTAAACATATGTTTGCCTTGAACATTATCTTTGATATTTTGAAAAATTTAATTATCTTTCACAAGGAGTGCCTGATAGAAATCACTTGTCATCATAACATCAACATCACCAAAAAAATTATTTTGATTATGTTTTATGGACCTTAGCTTATTATCTATAACATTAAGCATTCTAACACTAACAAGTGATATTTTTTCTATCACAACAAATTGTAATTATTCATATCAACATGTAGGATTATTTTATGAATCTAATTATAAGTTTGGTAAATTAAATAAAGATTATTAGACATGTATGTTCAATATTAAATGTGTTGTTAAACCGTCAATATTGAAAGTAATTTTACCTATTGATACCATAAGTAAAGCCTTGGTTTTTGTTAAGCCAAAAGACATGTTTATATTATATAATCGTAATAATCCTTGAATTATGAGTTTTAATGTAATTTTTTTGTTAATTTCAACAACCCTTGTCAAAAATAAACATAATAATGTATCGGGGTACAATTATTGATTTCGAGTTTATTGAATCATCCATTTTTTTGGTATTTAAATATGGCATTTGATAGATGAAAATTAATTTCATCATGTTGTTGACATTATGCATCATGGTAGATTACATTAGTTCCTTGAGTTGCGAATTTTCTAATTTTAAAATGGTGAATACAAAAAAATTTGTTCTCTTGACTAGTTTTCAATATTTTTATATTTATTATAATTTACAAACTTAATAATTTTGGGTTTGCAATGTTTTGAAATCTTTTTTTTTTAATGTTATATATATATATAAAAACTTTGTTAATGACAATGATTCATATTGATTAGGATGATTAATATATTTATTTATAATCGATGAAGACATTATATTAGTTGAATTTGGTTCCAATTCATATGACTTGTGATTTTAACACAAAAGCATGTTCTTCAAAAGGAGAAGTATTTATGAATTGAAGTATTTGAGATGAATGATATATAATGGTAAAGAAATCACAAGGTCAACAATAAGTTGAGCAACCATTTGTTGGGCATTAAAAAAAACATTACCTAACTTTTGAATTATTATATTTGCATTTATATTATTTGCAATACATTTTTTAATGATAGAATGTAATTATAATGTTATTGATTTATTTATTTTTGTCATATATGATGTGCAATATGTTATTTGCTTGTGTATGGAAGTATTGTTGTGAAAATTGATAATTCCCATTTATTTGAGGAGGTTCTAAAATTTTTGTTTCAAGCATAGGAGGTAATGAATAATAAAATCTACAAACATGGTTTTTTTTTCTTACATGTATTGTGTGTTGATGTTGTTATGCATTTACATTGAGTTTGGTATTAATGATACATCATAAGAAATATATATGTCTACAAACCATTCAATTTCTTAATTTTTGTGCATTCCATACATAAATGCATATTTTATCCATAAAAGTCCATGATCATGTTTGTTCCCATGATTTTGGAATTCAATGACAAAAAAAAATCAAAAAAAATACCCAAGAAGAAAATGATTTTTTGTTATAAGTTTACAGAAATAAGATGACATTTTTATGATCATAATATCTTACACATGTGATAGGGTTGATTTGTGTTAATTCTACTATATTAATAGATTGCAGGTTTTCTATTTTATTTGGGAGATTTAATGTTGAAACATGTAATGTGTGTAAAGTTTTAATTGAAAGGATCGCATAGAGCAAAAAATGGTAAAGTAGACAATTAAATCTCCTTGGCAATCTACTTGACAAGTACAAAAAAAATAACAACAAAATCCATCATAAACCATTTATATGTGGAATATTTTTACTTGAATGATTAAAGATAAGATAGTTTGTCATTGTTGTACATTAACTTTCAAATTCCACATTTTAAAAATATAAGTAGATTTTGCAATATATTTTTCATTTACTTTTTACACTATGGACTTTGGTAAAGTATATGGTAAGTAGATTGTAACAAATAAAAAATAAAATAATTTTTATGGGACTTTAATAATACAACTATCTCTACATTCTTACTTAATATCAATATGTGTCATTGAATTAAATGTGTTAAAAATTTCCAAATCACAAATTTATCATGTGGTAAATGGGGATACTTTTTGTGTACTTTAAAATTTTATTTTATTTCCATCTTACATGTAATAGAGGGCACCAAGGGTATTATATCATACTTTCATCTGTTTCAATTTTATTTTATTGCATTTATATGCATGACATAAAATAAAAATGGAAACACTTATTTTTTTGTATACTTTACCATGTCTTTCCCCATAATCTTTCAGTAGATATAAAAGTGACAAAGAACATTGGAGGACCAAGTTGTCAACTCATTACAAATAAACATTTTTGTGACCTTTCAAAATAATCAAAAAAATTACGTAAACCTTCCAAATCACAATAACCTAAGTATGATTTGAAAATATTACCTAAACTTGGTTTCTTATATTTTAGAAGTTTTTATATTTCTAACACATAGTTTTCCTTTTTATATTCACAGTTAATTAGAACCCATGACTTTTTAGATGGAAACTTTAATAGTTTTTTAAAAACATTTAAAATATTTTTTGAAAAATCCCTAGATTTATGGAATAATTCCCAAGTTGTATTACTTCTTGATATGAAAAACCTTCAAAATTTTTGTTGAGGTTGCCTATAAAATGATGTTGGGACATATAATTCCTATAAATGTTTATATTTAAATAAACCTAAAGGGTGAAAGTTTTACTTGGGGCAATGTAATATATAGTATTATTTTAATCCATTATTTTTGAAGCATTTAAGAAAATATGTACCATTAAGTATGTTGGTGTATAATGCATTTTTTCATTATTGAAATCAAAATGATTAGATGATGCATTATTATAAGTTGGAATTTGAAATTTTGAATTCATATGCGAAATAAACAAACTTGCCCATTGATGATGAATGGTGACATTCAAATCTTTGTACAATGGTGTTTCAATTAAATCTCATAAAACAACCATCACCATATATGGACAAACATTTCTTGACATATAAATTAATTTATATTCAAACGTTGATTAAAAAAACACCTATTGTTGTATCATCATGTGGTAGTATTGTTTGAGTCTGATCAACATTTGCAAAGACATTAATAACACTACCATGCATCTTATATTGCCCATACCTTTGAAGTTTATAAATTTGAGTAAGAGCAAGACATGGTGAAGCAAGATGTTTTTTTAATTGTCTTAATTTTTTGACTGATGGAATGATTTTGTTTTTAAAACTTTTATTCGATACTTGATATAAAAGTGGTTGATTTTCATTATTATTATGTAAACAACTTGTATATATGTATGATGTTGAATTAAGTTTTATTTGAATTTGAAAGTATATAGAAAGTTGCCTTAATAATTGATTTGAAAAACAATTAAATTATTTTTTTAAAATAACCTTTCACAACTAAAACATAGAATTATGGGAACATCTTGGATTTTTTTACTATAAATATCAATGTATATTGAATTATATATTTTTTCTTTTATATTAACATTATATTTTATTTTATTCGATTAAACATATGATGATTGAATTTTGTCAATTCTAAAAGATTCTTGTAATCTTTTAGTATATATATTTATTTCATGTGATTCATAATTTGTGATTAGGTTCTTTTGATATTTGGAAACATGTTAATGAAAGATGGTTTTGCGTAATAAGTTAGATATGGACGAACCTTTAGTAATTCAAAATTATTTTTGTCATTAAATGCTCAATCAAAGTTTTTTTTTTGATAAAAAATAATTGCAAAAGACACTTTCAATCGTTTAAGACAAGTCGAAAAATGGGGTTTTTCTACTAATGTTTGTATTAATTTTTTTTAAAAAAATCATTCACCTTCAATAATCAATAACATAAATTCATAATTGATTGCAATGGAACCATGAAAAAAGCCTAATTTTTTAATGACAAGCATTACAATGAACACCACTCGTTGAAGAAATGATGACATTTGTTATGTGACAATTTTCACATATTTTTTGAAATAGAAGTGCAACAAGGCTAGCTATGGACAACACCTTGGTCACTTGAAAAAAAAGGCAATACGTTAAAATAAAAAGGTAAATGAAGATGAATGTAAATAAAGGGAAAATGTGAAAAGAGGTAAATTAATTAAAAAAAGAAATAAAACCATTCACACACATACACATAATATGTAAACAAAAAGAATGAAATGCAAAGAAGTGCATAATAAAAGATGTGGAAAATTTAATAATTTTAAGAATTAATACCTAAAGAAAAGACAAAGAATAAGATAAAAAATCAGTAATAATAAAAACATAACAAGAAGAAAAAGTCATTCCAACATGAAAATAAATAAATTATACCCCCTTTTTAGAATAAAATGAAGGTTTAATATATAAAATTTATTCATGTGTTTATTATTATATTATCCATTTATAAATAATGTGATTGAATTAATTTTTTTCCATGGAAAGGTCATTGAAATTGTATTGAATAAAAAAATTCATTTTATATTTTTAAGAGGAAAAAAATATGTTTGTGTACATTATTAGAAACTTTTATGTTTAAACTTTAACTTTCTGATTTGAGCAAAATCATAATAAAATATCAAAGTTCAAAAATGATGTTTTGAGTAATGTTTTAAATGAAGGAGGTTAAATAGAATGCGCATTATTTATTTGCCACAATAAGTGGCCTATTTAACAACCTAAATTAGTTTTTTAGGCTTCACCTATGTAATGACATGTGTCAACATGATACATGTTGAATTTAATGAAATTAACAATAATATGAATATATATTATATTATTATTTTAAATTTTAAATAATAAATGTATAAACAAATATAAACAATGCGATTACATTTTTTAGTCATAAAATCAATCGCAAAATGACAGTGCCACACAAGGTGATTTGGATGGATGAAAAGTTCATGTAAATCGCATATTTATACGACTACCATTACAACCTAATGCCAAATATTGTCTTTTACGATTAGAATTTTATGGGACTTATCCAAGGTGATTAGGCATTGTAGCAAGTTGTGTGTGGTACTTGCAACTAAAAAAGAGTTGTAAATCTAATCGTATATTTGTAAATTCCTTATAGTGCATAAATCATATCTTGCTTGTTTAAAAATGAATGCTAATGATTTTGGTGACATTTGATGCACTAAAAAAAAGACAACAAAATTTTTTCAATGTTCAAAGGTGATGGGTCAATGTGGAGAAAATTAGAAAACTTTATTTATAATTTTTTTCATATAATTGTCTACCTTTTTATATTAAAATTACAATATGATCTTCTTTGAACAAACATATTCAAAACATTTTATCCAATATTTTTTATTTAAAGAGGAATTCCAATGAAGTACATAAAAACAATTTTTTCAATTTTAATAGCAACATTGTATTCTATGTCTAGTATGAAATAAAACATGAATTTTCATTCTTGAGTGTATTTTTATTTTCTATAGGGCAATATAGTAGAAAAAATTATGTGGCCGTTTGGATTTCCTTTCTTTAAGAAAAAAAATAATCAAATGGTTGTTTTTGTTTTTATTTTGCATTAGAATTGAATGGCCACTTGATTGTTCTCTTTTGAAAGAAAGGAGTCTCCTTGACATGAAGAGGAAAATTCAGTGGCCAGTTGATTCTCCTTTCAATATAGGCAAAAAAAAACTTCAATTTTTTTTTAAAGAAAAGACTCCTTTTCCAAAAAAATCTTTTAATTCTTTTTTGTAAAGCAAAATTAGGCAGTCGACTGATTCTCATGTTCTTTTAGGAAAAGGAAAATTGGGTGGCCACTTAATTTTTTTGACTACTTGAGATACACAAAAGAAAAAAAACTTAAATTTTTTTTGTAAAGCAAAATTGGGTAGTCGATTGATTCCCACGTTCTTTAGAGAAGTGGAGAATTGGGTGACTATTCAATTTTATATTCTTTTGGGAAGAGGAAAATTTGGTGGTTGTTCGATTCCCCTAAGAGCTTGGGCCAAGAAAAAAACCTTGAATTTTTTTTGTAGAAGAGAATTGGGTGGCCATCTAATTATCTTGAATAGCCCAAAAAAAAAAAATGAAATTAATCTTTTTGTAAATCACATTCCTTTTCCTAAAAAAACATGACAATCTAGTGGCCACCCAATTTTTCTAAGTTCTTGGTTGAAGAAAGAAAAAAACTTAAATTTTTTTTGTGAAAGAAAATTGGACAACTACCCAATTTTCATGTGCATTTTGGAAGAGGAAAATCTTGCAATTGCTTGATTCTTCTTAATGCTCAAGCCACGAAAAAAAACTTGAAAGTTTCTTTTGTAAAAGAAAATTTGGCGACCATTTGATTCTAATGTTCTTCAAAATAATAATCAGGTGGGCACCCAATTTTCATGTTCTTTTAGGAAGAGGAAAATTGGGTGGCCATTTGGATTTCATGTTTTTTTAAAAAGAGGAGAATTGGGTAATTGTTGAATTCCCATGTTTTTTTTGGAAGAGGAGAATCGAATGATTGTCCAATTCCAATTTTATTTTAGGAAGAGGAGAATTTGGTGGCCACCCGACTCTCCTGAATGCCTAGGCTAAGAAAAAAAACTTGAAATTTGTTCTTGTAAAGAAGAATCAAATCATCACTTGAATCTCAAGTTCCTTTAGGATGAGGAAAATCAGGCAACCACCCAATTCTCCTAATTGTTTAAGCAAAAAAAAACTTGAAATTTGTTTTGGCAAAGAAGAATCAAGTGGTTGTTTGATTTTCATGTTCCTTTAAATTGAGGATAATCTATAGCCACCCAATTGTTTTTGACAACTTAGGGGGGAAAAAAAAAAAAAAATCCTAGAAAGGAGATTTTTTTCCTAAAAAAAATAAGAATTAGGGGCTTGCTCAATTCTCTTAAGTGCCTAGAAAACAAATTTTGAATTTTTTTTTTTGTAAATGGGAATTGGGTACCAACTCAATTTTCATGTGCATTGGAAAAAAGGATAATTGGGTGGCCACACAATTTTAATGTTCTTTTAGGAAAAGGAAACTTGGGTGGTCACCCAATTCTCCTTAGGAAATGAAAATTAAATAATCACTTAATTTTTTTCCACGTTCAAAAGAAAACTTTGAAATTTGTTTTTCATTGCATTATTTTTGTATTTTTATTATCTTTTTTAATATATTTGAATACATGAAATGAACATTTGGTTTTGTTTGATGTTTGTTGTGTAAATTTGAAAAGAACATTGAATTATGTGAAGGATAGGAAAGGAATTTATCTCTTTCAATGCAGGTTGAACACTTGATAATTTGTTGTGTAATTGAAATAAACAAGCTTGAATAGTTTCATCAACAACCTTTGTTAATATTGTGTAATGTTGTGCTTTCAAATATTGATCTCCTTTTGATGTTATTATCACATTTTTTTATTAAAACCATAGCACATTACCCTCCATTGTATGCCTTAAAAAGTTGTTCATATTTTGTTTTGAAATTGTTACCAAGAACAGAAACATTTTGGTCAAATTCACCTTTTCCATTTACAATCAATAGTTTTTTTTCACCTTTGGGTGAAAGCATGATAAATTAGATTAAAAAAAACATCTGCCTAAAATTTTATTTTAAAATATGACGATTTTTTATAAAAATATAAAAAAATAGATTGAATTTTTTTTTCTTTCATTTTGAAAACATCTACGCCTACATTGGGTTTTTGGTAAATTGAGTATAAGTTTTGAAGAAATTTAGTATAATAAAAATAAATTACAAGTAGGTTTGAAATCAATCGATAAATATATATTTTTTCAAACCTACTTTTACCATACAAGCTAGATATATTTTTATTAAAATGTGAAAAAGATGAAAAACCACAAGTACATTTTAGGGCCCCATTAATTCAAAATTTTAAAAAATGTAATGTTTCATTTACTTATAATCTACATAAGGGCTATAAAATAGATTGTGACCTTTGCTTGAATTCCCATGAATCTACTTAAACCTATTTTAAACATGTATTTTTTATTTAAAGTTTTTAACAAAGTTAAAAAACTTTCATATTTATCTTTGAACTAAATAATATTTTAAAGTTCAATATATCAAAGCATATTTCCTAGCTACTTTTCATTTATGATGCAAGGAACATTTGCAATCTAATTTACCATGTTTTCATTCCATTGTTATCCCCTATTCCCTTTACATCAATGATGATTACAACAATGGTAACCAACCTTCAACTTTAAATATATATATTTAATTTTTTAATGGAATCCATGTGGAAAGACATGGGAATTAATTTGAGTTGGAATGCACAAATTGATGACACAATGGTTGTTGAGTCAATTGTACTGACAACATGCATGTCACCTTTTTCAAAACTTGTATTGGACTTCGATTCAATGCCAAAAAAATTTCCACCTTCATAAACATGCCTTTGTGCAAATGCTGCTTATGTGTTTTTATATGAGACAATTTCACCTTCAAAGTGATTATGGTCATAGTTACCCTATTAAACAAATCACAATGCAAATATGCATAATTAGGATTTGTAATTTGATCAAAGGCACCATACTTATTGAACACTTTTGCCTCAAATGCAACATATGTAATTCCAAAATTCAAGTCATCCACTGTAACATTAATCTAGTTTCTTTCATTGAAACAACAAACATTATGCAAAAAAAAGGAATAAAACTTACCCAAACAAATTTGACAATAAACAAATGAAATAGTACTTGGAAAAACTAATAGTTGCAAAAACACACATTTGACAAAACATACACTTGTAGAAACACACATTTGCAAAAGAAACAAAAAAAACAATCAACAAATGGAGGAAGCTTAAACCAAACACATTATTCCTGGCACAAAAAAAGAAAGACAATAAACATACAATGTTATAAAAACCTTTTTTAACTTTGTATTGAATTTTAATAATTTTGACTATGGTAGATTTCAATTTGACAATAAAAGATCATATCCATGATTTGGCGACTAAATTATGGTCTAGTAATGAACATCAATACCCTTGGCAACTTATGAATTTTAATTATGCACCTCATGCTTACATTTGAACCTTAAATTTTTCTCCATTATTTTTGTTCACACACACACATATTGTTAAACATCAACTTTTTTATCATGTACATAAAAAAATTTATCACACAAAAAAACTCGAAATTGCATTTTTTTTTTTTTGGGTTAAATTTTCAAAATTAAATCTTTGTGTTGAAAAAGTTCCATGCCCAAAAAAATGATATTGATTTGGATAAAATATTTTCTTGAAAATAAATCTTCATTAAGTCACCATATTATGAAAGAAAAAAGGAGAAAAAAAGAATATACCCACCCCCTTTCTCCAACCACCCCATCCCACACCACCAAAAAAAAATTCCTTGAAAAACAAAAAAAACTCAACCTTGTTACCTTGAGAAACAACCAAACTTCTCCCTCCCATGCCACCCAAAAAACAACCTCTTGACATAGTTCCCATCCCCAAAACAAAATCACCTCTCCCAATCCCGCCCAAAAAAACTCCTTTGAAAGTGGGTGGAATTAGTCCATCCTCCCCTCCTCACCCAAAAGAATCCCTTTTGAATTTTTTTTTTAAAACTTGTCATCCTCTTTTCTTAAAGCTCCATTTATAACTTATAATTCTTTCAATCTACTTGAATTATCCACTCCTTATACCCATTGAAACCCCAAAATAATAATAAAAACAAACCCTTGAGAAGGGAAAAAATATATATATCTTAACCCTTTTACTCTTTCTAAATTTCCTCTTATAAACCTCATGATACTCCCACCCAACTTTTTTATAAAATTACACACAAACCTATAACCTTATCTATTCAGCTAACTTTTGATTCTTCAACCCCAATACCAACTCCGAAGGTGTTCCCACAATACCTCTGTAAGTCAGAACCAATAAAGGGTCCATAAGCTATGGGCAGGACAATGAGTGATATTACATTTACCACGGTATGCCATTCTCAGAAGCTCTTCTACCACTGAATTGCCCTAGCATTTTGGACTTGATAGAGATTGAGCATTCAAAATGAGAGTATGAAGAAGAATAGAATTAATTAGAAATATTATAAAACAAAGTCATCTAAGAGATCATAAAAAAGATTGTAATCCTCTTCCAACTAATATCCTTATATAGGTTCACATTCTACTAAAATAATTACAACTAATTACCTAATAGTTAACCTGTTAGTAACTGATAAGCAACATATTAGGTAATTGAAACGTACCAATTATGTAATAGGTACAGATTTACTTATATAAGTTGTATTACAATCGATACAACCAGCGATCAGTGATGGGTGCAAACATTCATTCATGTTAAGTGATCAATATAATCAATTAATGTTTATAAAAACATGATTGGCATGTGTATAATTGTTGTTCTATGGTGTGGTTAACATGACCCTTACTATAAACTGGTTTTCATCCTTAGAATCTGCTTATTGAGAAAATTTAAAATTTAAAAAAAAAAACACGGGTCAACAACTACCATCAAGTTACATATAACAAGTTACATTTTACATGTTTATTACTAATAGACTTCACCCTATATCTCGATTTATTTTGGTCTTGTGTTGGTGATTTGATTTCATGCAACTCTAGTGCGATTTCATGTTCTTGTGACTTTTGTAAGGTTTCAAGAAAGAAATATGGTAAAGAAAAAAGAAAAGTCATACAATAAGAGACTATAATCTTCGTCAAACTAATCTCATTCTATAGGTTGGTATGCAACTAATAACTATTAATCTTTTTTGAAGCAAGTTATATTGATCACTAGTACCCAGCATAATAATTTTTTCCTCCATTGTTTGGGGGTGCTTTTCAAAAAGCAAAATGCCTTCTCCAGCCCATAATGGCCCTTGGACCTTTACCCTACCCTTCACTCAAGAAGGTGAGGTTACCCATGTAGATCCTGGTTTACCACAGCCTGTAGAAAAGAAATTTCTCAAAAGAAATTTTCTCCTTTTTTTTACCTTTCCAGAGAAGGAAACTTAAAAAAACAACATCAGGAGGAACCGACCTGTTCATCCATCCCAAACGGCTAAGTAATAAGCTATTCTGGCCAATTCACAAAAATCTCATTCGGCTACGAAAGTTTCATCCATTCTCCCCATGAGAACCGCAGAATACCGCGTAGATCTCGCTTGTTCCGCGTTCCCGAAGCTATCCCGAAGCTCGAACCAAATCCGAAGCAAGAGCCGCGGACTTAAAAACGCCTGTCGTGCAGAGAATAGTGGGTTCTCGACCATTCGCGTCCCTTCGGTCTTGTCCTTTCGCTCCTTCGCTCTACAAAGCTTCCGTCCTCGCATCGCACCGTGAAAAACTTGCTGTTCTGTCTCGAACTCTCAGCTCTCGCTTGCAATCTTTTCTCTGTCTCTCTCTCTATCTCTCTCTCTCTCTCTCTTTCGCACTCTTTCTTACAGGCGTGCAGGATGTCTGAGTGGGGATATCGCCGCGATGACCAAGACAGCTACGAGACGGCGGCTGCCGAGACTTACGGCGACTCCGGTTATGGTGATGACGTCGACGGTGGCCGCAGCCAGCAATCGTCTTACGACGGAGATGAAGCTGGAGGTTATGAGAAGCCGAGCTATGGTGATTCTGACGACTCTGGTTACGGCGGTGGGAAGACGAACTCGTACGGTGCAGAGGACGGTGTAGGAGGAGATTTCGGGTACAGTCCAGATGCAGATCAGACTACGGAAGAAAGCGATGCTCAGGAGAGGCTTGATGCTATTGAGCAGTCGAGAGATGAAGAGACGACGGACGAGCGGACGGAGGTCGGCGGTCTCCTTACTGCTGCGGCCGCTGGGGGCTACGCATTGGTGAGCTTGCTGTCCGGTTGTGATTTTTCATCCCTATTCGAGGCCTATTGACTCCTGCTGTTCCCATTGAACATGGCCAGACGTTAAAGATCGGTACGAATGTGACAGATTATGTCTAGAGTTTCCGATAGCAATGCTGTACATTACCACTGGACTTTGAACATCGTATGTAAAGTCTTATAGCGCATGCTAAGGTAAGGATATAGATTTTATGATGCATTTGAATGGATTGATACTTTAACGAGGAGATTATTTACTTTGGATGTGACAGTATGAGCATCATGAGATGGAGGAAGACCCTGAGAACGCCGCTAGGCACAAGCTGGAGATGGAAGTCGCGGCTGGTGTCGCTGTCACAGGAGCAGGAGTGGGACTTTATGGACACCACGAGAAAGAGGAGGAGGAAGAAGATCGGGAGGAGCTTGAGGAAGGCCCGGAAAAGAAGCACGGCTGGTTCGGTGGCGATGAGGAGGAGACTACCAACGAGTACTCGGAGGATCAGCCTGAGAAGAAGAGTAGCTGGTTTTAATCTAATCAACTAAGGTACTCATAATGGCCGATCAAACTCTTTTGAGACGAGATCAGGGTAGTGTAAAATCATATGTGTGAAGTTATTCGTCTTGAGAAGCTCACCTCAAAGTATTCGCGGAAGTGGCTCTACGCAGCTTCCGGAGATCTTGTGCACTCTCTCATGTAATGTTTGTATGTGAAGTGAAACCACTATTATTATGCAAAGATTAATCGCAACCCCTGAGCTACTCTGCTGCACATTTGTGCTCATTCTCAGCTTCTTGTTCTTCTTCTTCTGCAGCCGTTAAGTCTGTTAAGGATTTGTCCACTGTCCTGGAAGGTCTGATGATGGTCCCATAATGTGTCAACAAACTCAGATGTGCCTTTCCCAAGTTTCCCTTCTCTTTGGTTTTCCCTGCAGTGTTTTCTGGAGGAGGTCAGATCTGGAGAAAAGTGTACCTTGTGCTTCTTCTCCTTCTTTTTCACACCTTGAGGCTTCTTCTGTCTACTATCCTAATCCATTCCTAATTCATCCTAAGCTTAAACCCAGCTCAATTACTGAAAGATCAACTTTTGTCTAATCTCTAATTCCAGCTCTAATTTGACACCATTTTTTTTTTCCCCTTTTATTCTTTCCACCCACCACCCATCCCCCCAAAGTTTTTTTAATGGAGCGTCATTAGAAGATTTTTAAAAAATAATTAATGGCCACTTTTATACTCATCGGCTCTTTATTTTGTATTCTCTGGGTTTGATAAATCTGCTGCAATAATGAGATATGAGATCTGGCCATTGTTTTTACAAAAACTCTCGTTTGCTTCAATCTGGATTCTGATCTGGTTCAGGCTCTAATTTGCATTTTTTGAAAGCAAAGAAAATATCAAAACCCAAACACGGGTAGTCCAAACTTTCATGTTTTGAGTCTCCCTCCCCACCCTTCCCCACATTGGCCACTACATCACAAAATTGGCCCAAAAACCAGTAGACGTTGAAGTTATGCTACATTACAAAATTCCTTTAAAAAAAGCCCACTTATCAAATCTCAATCGAGCTTTGCACTTTTAGTTTTTTACTGAAAAAGAAAGTAATTTTGTATGCTTGAATTTAATCTCCATTTGTGTTTAATTAGCATTTGGTTTTCAGAAGCTAATTGGGCACAACCAAACTTCATAAGAAAGAGAGGAGAAAAGCAAATGGGTAGGTGGTAAGTATGATTCATGCATGAACAATGAACTTTGAAGACCGAGTCTGCAGTCCATAATTAGCAGCAAGCTTGTCGCAGGTGCAAGTACAGAGTATGGTACTGAAGTACACATCTTTTGGTACACACAGAAAGCATATGCCCAATCGCATTTTCCACCAATGAAAAGTTCTGAGAAACTTGTTGGCTTGTTGTAAATAGGCTAACCAGTGGTAGGGCCCTAATGTCACTGAAATAGTGTGATGTTTTTAAACGCAATTTGACAGTTTCTTTTTTCTTTCAGAGCAGAGGGATTCAGGGATACGAGATTTGTCCTCTCTCACTTGTGGACACCCAAAGATAAGGTTGATTGCGTCTTGAAGATGGGTAAGCTACATTAGACTAGGGAAGGTGGATAGTGTGTCTTCTGCAATAGGTAGGGTGTTCTTTGCACAGGGTATAAGCCCAGGCCAAAAATGGTGATGAACTCTTTTGGGAAGAGAAATTTTGTGCAGTCAATGGGAAGCATAATTTTTGGCCCAAGCATACGCTCAAGGCGCCTTGCTTTTTTCCCTTTTAAGTTTTTTGGCGGGGGAGGGGGGAAGGATTTTTTTCTTTTTTCCCTGGTCCCAATGTGTTCTCGTCTATGTTCCTTTTAAGTTCCCAATGAGTTCTCATCAGGTTCCCAATATGTTCCCCAAGTTCCCAATGTGTTCCTCAACATGTTCTCCATAGCACCTCACTTTTATCCCCTATGCTTTGGCAAATGTTGTCCTCCTTTCACCTATATCAGTGGGCCAAAGGGGTGAAGCTCTAGGTAATGCCTACTATTGCTGCCAGTGTGTTTACAAAAAGCTAGTTATCTTTTTTTCCTCTGATACCCAGCAGATATCACAAGCTTTTCTTAACAAAAGAACAGGGCAACTTTTATCAGTGTTGGGTGGGTCTTTGCTTTTTCAAAGAACCACCGGTTCAGGGTAATTGACTTTCTAGATTTTACATAACCGGTTGGTTTTGGCTCATACCAGAAAAAAAAGATTTCAGAAAATTGATTGGTTTCGGTTTCTTAAAAATTAAAGATTTGTAAAAATTGATCAGTTCCAAGGGCTTAGAAGATTGGAAGGGCGATTCTCTTGATTGATTTTTTAAGAAAAAGCTTATTGGTTAGATGAAACGGTTCTCAAGCAAAGCCCTTGACTGACTACATCTATCTCATTTTTAAATTCATTGGGTGATTTTTTAATCTTGGTTTTTCAATAAACCTATTGATTATAGTCCCAGTTTTCAGGCAAAGCAGCTAATTCATTTCATTGTTTCGGTTGTCATCTAGGTTAAATTCAGTTATTTCAGTTGTTTGTGAGTCTTTGTTTTTAATATGATTTTTTTTAATGTTCACACTTACACTACATAGGCCTTTAAAATCCGCCAAGTTTGTAGTTTTGGGAAAATAAAGGAACAACACAATGTTGTCAATTCTATCTTTCAAGGAGGCATTGAAACTGGGTATTTCTCAAAAATTAGTCATGGACAACAAATAACAAGAATAGTTCAAATGAATTTTCATTCAACGAAAGCATTTTAGAAGCTTTTGAAATTAATCAAGTTTCTAATTTTTTTAAGGTAGACAAAATAACACAAATTTTTCAATTCTCATTTTCAACAAGGCGCTAAAGTTATATATTGGTCTAAAATTAACCCTGGAAAACAAATACCAAGTATAGTTCAAATGAATTTTCATTCAACCAGGCACTTATTCTAAAAATCCAAAATCCAAAAGACAAAATCGATGTGAAGAAAAGCTTTAATGATTTAAATTAAAATTAAGATATGAACAACATAAAATAGCTTCAAATTATGCCCATATTGATGGAATGAGGAACAAGGAACATCAAAATTCAGACAAAGGAACATGAAAAAGGGAAACCAAAAATCACAAAGATCTAGAAATTCTTCTTGTTCAACCTCATCCTCAAAATCAAATGTGCATGTGGCTAAAAAACATTCAGCCAATGTAGTATACACATGTTCGACCAAGGTATTGTCCACCAATGCATGAAACCATTTTTTGGTGAAAACTTTTTAGTATTTACATGGGAAGTTCACCTTTTGCTAGAGTTGGAAAGTCAAGATATGGAACCAAATTATAGGTTCAACAATCCTTGGTGACAAAAAACCTTTGATTATAAACAATACGATTTTTTCCAAAAACCTCTTTTGTGTTTCATGGTCTTTGGGAATGGATTTGAAGAGGAAAAATATTTAAAGATGGTATTTTGGGAAACATACTACCATTTAATAGTTGGTTATTGATTAAGAAGATTTTGGGGATAAACATGTACCTCCTTTACATACTTTTAAAATAAAACGACATGGTTTTGTTCCATATGTTTTTTCATGGTTGATATTTCATTAGTCTCGTGGGAAACAATGAAGTTTTTTGCGGCATCTTATGCACCAAATCTCAAGGCCAATCAATTCATTCGACAAACAATACATTTCATGATTTGATTATACCCAAATCAATAGGTTGGTTATTGTTTACTTAACAAAAGGCCCAAATGTGAGAAGCCTTCTAATGAAGCTTCCAAAGCCTTGTTTGCTTGTTCAAGTTTCCCAAAAAGTACGCCTTTTGCACTATAAGGTCATCAATGACAACGATAAATAGGGCCTTAAATGGGGCCTCATGTTTAATCTATTCACAATGTTATTATTCCACCTTACTAAATGTTTAACATTAGTTGCATAACAACCATTAAGTTTGGCTTCCATATTAATGAAAATGTTTGAAGGTAAAGACTCCATGATAGTTGTAACAAAGAGATTGAAAAGGGGGGGGGGGGTTGTTGTGGGGGTGGGAGGGGGGTTATGAGAAGGCATTATGAGAAGTGGGATGATTGGAAAAGGTGGACAAACAACAAATACACATAGGTGGTGCAAAGCACTTATAGTTGCATATCACACCTTGAGCTTGTTGATAGAGCTTTAGAAGAAGAAAGACATGCACCAAACAAATAAAAAACAATGAAACAATCTAGAGAAAAAACATACAACATATTTGAAGGTTTTTTTTGTTCTCGCCTTCATTTAGTGCATATAATGCATTCAAATTATCATCCTTAAATAAATTGTGAGTAGATGAATAAATCCATAGGGAAGAATAACAACTCTTACCTGTTTTGAAGTTGGATTCAAAAAGTTCAAGAAAAATTGTGGTGTTTAATGTTGAATGTTTAATGATCCCACTTTTTCCATCACAAGAAATAAGAAACCAAAAACCAAAAATTTAAAAAACTTTAACAAAAACACAAAACCAAATTAGGCACCTTTGACAAAACCTTAAAAAAAACCAAGCAATTTTCATGTTTTGCAAATGACATAATTCACTAAAAGAAAACCTTCGAAAAAGTACAAGAAATTTTCATATTTTATCATATTTCTTTGAAAAAAACTGTAAAAATGCAAGTAGTTATCATATTTTGCAAAGTTGAGTTTCTTTGGAAAAACCATTGAAAATTTCAAGGCAATTTTCAAACTTGTTGCATGTTGAATTTTTTATAAAAAACCTTATGTATTTTTTAATGTTGAAACAAAATCAAGGTCAGATTTTTAAAAAGTGAAGTTTATAGTTTATAACGAAGGTGGGTATGGGGTTTTTTTTAAGTGTCACGTTGGAGGCAAGGACTGGGGTTTAACAAAATGGGGATCATTGGATATATGTCTATATATTAGGTTAAAAACCTACAAATAACCAATGCCAAATTAAAAAACCTCCCAACATTGGTCTATATGTTGTGTAAATGGGGATGGGCATTATGGGAATTGGGCCAACATTCAACTTTGCCTCACAAGGCCCTTATTATTTTTAAATTTGCCCCCTTGGGTTTTACCTTACATTTATTTTAGGAATCCCCCATCTTAAGGTTTTACCTTATTAATATTTTTTTAATATTTGATGTTCATGTTTTATTTACACCTAATGTTTTTCTTTCCAAAAGAAACTTCCCAAAAATGACAAATGTTTGCTAGAAAAACACATTAAATTAAACTTCAAACTAACATTTTATCTACATTTTTCTCCCCCAAAAATGTGCAAAATAGTGAAAACTTGCCACACAAAATATCTTTCCCATTTAAATGTAAAAGGCAAGGTTCAATACATATAATACACACACACAACCACATACATATATGGTATTTGATGTTGTATATGTTCAATGATAAGCAATATACAACATCGTTGAAAGTTAGAAATGATACGTATATTCAATGCATTTAGGAAACTTATACATATTACTTTTTTTTATTCAACATGATCTTATTTCAAATCCATTGAATATTGCATCATATTGCACAAAAATGTTTAAATCATAAGTTTTAGAAGTTTAAAATTACATAATTCTCATGCCTTTTGTTTGGGAAGAAATTACAATATTAATTTGCACAATCTTTTATACACATCTTAGATGAGATAATTTGAAAAAAAACATTCATCTTAAACATGTGTGCAAGCAAGAATTTAGCACTTTGGACGTACTCATATGAAAAGGTTTGATGTTGCATTTGAAGTTGTTTCCACAGACCAACTACCTTCATTATTAAGAAACATAATTTCTTGCAACCATCATTCACCACAACAAGTCCTTGCCCCTCACCTCACAATCACTCACCTCAAGATCAAAGGGTTATTACATTGTCATCAACCAAGTGCAAGCCATCAATTTGCCAAGTGAAAGTTCCACACATGTCTATTATTGGATCTAGGTTAAGATTCAAATATACTCCTATATTTTGTTTTGAATGACAAATTGTTCAATGATGATGCACTTGATCACAAGGAAATTTGCAGTCTATTTCTATCAATGTTCAACTTGGCTTCACATTGCCTTCGACATTCTTCCAATTCCTTTGTAGAATTTCTTTCCTTCCACTCTCAAAATTGCATCACATGATGGCATTGGCATCTTGTGGAACATTCCCATGGAGCCTTGCACAACATCAAAATTGACTATAATGACTTTTGGTAAATAAGATGTCATTCCTTCCCACCAAATGTCACTATGGGGCAATGGAGTGGATTCTATTCTTATATAAGTGCATTGAAAGGCAAGGGTCAAAGTCAAAACTAATCAAACACAACGTGGGCAAATTCTAGCATTTTGAATCATTTGAAATAATATGATGGAAATGTTATTTTTGAAATTCCTCTATTGAAAATTGATGCATGCAATACCTCAAGACTCAAGAGGTGCCTTTGAAGGCATGGGTAGTGATTAAGATCATTAGTTTTGTACAAAGTTGAATTCTTGCACCATTAAAAAGGAATCAAATGTCGAAGGAGTTGTCAAGATTTGTAGTAAACAATGCATGTGAAAAGTTTGGCTTGTTTTTGGATTTTGAGCAATGTAGCATTTGTGGCAATAAATGTTTCGACATGGATGGTTTTATGGTTATTGAATGTGAAAAGTTTTCAATTTTGCTTACTTTGTTTCATAACCACATTACACAACAAAATGCACTTAAACCATTATACAAAATCTACATCCTTGGTTTCTATTTTTGTTTAAAACCATATTTGTACACTTAAGATTCATCAAACCAAGTTTCTACTTGTGAAAGACTAAAAGAGGACTAGCATAATCCTCCAACCAAAAGAAAACAAACCACACATTTACCCAAAATAATCAAAGTTCTAATATACCAAGAAAAAAGGACCACTAAAAAGGGGAGTGGCTCTCAATTTTCCATTGTTTACGAAACATACACAAGTGCATGAGAATTGCAGGGAAAATAAGGGGAAAAAAACACAAGAATGCTAATAGACGTGAAATTTAATTCCTACAAAAGTATTCCACATTATTATAATAACAAGTCTGCACTTCACATGCATACATCCACTATTTTTTCATTAATTTTTAACACACTTAACCTTGTCATTCATGAAAACACCATATTCATGGTTATTTCATATAACCAAAATCTACACTTTTAAAATACATTGAAAAAAATTGCAGAAACAATATTATAATTCATTTCATCATATTATGATACTACAAAAAATTCACACAACAATATGGACATAAAATTCACTTCAAAAGTCTGTAGTTATTTATATTATTATAAACATGAATTAAAAATATAATAAAATCCCATGTTCTATTGAAATGAAAATCAAAACAACAAATAAAATATGTGCTATATCCAAAATAAAATTATGGTTTTTTATTACAAGTACCTATAGCTCCCCTTATTCTTCTCTCAAAACGGTTTATCTCAAAATCCTTATGTTTTCCAAAACTCTCTCATTTGAACTATCCCAAATCACATCACCATGATTCAAAACCAACAAGATTTCAAAATTGAAACCAATAAAGTTCCATGTCGGTCGTTATCCTAAATGCCTTGTTCATCCAAAATCATGTACTCATTCCACCCCCTTAACAAATGCATGTTGTTCTTGAACAATGGGGATGTTAAAAAAACTACCCTTTTCTTATATTATATCCTTAGTAATATAAAGTAGATTTTTGCAAATGGAAGAAGTTGAAAACCTATACAAACAATTTAAATGGTAAACAATGTATGGTTGTAATATTTGCAAGTGATGACATACAAACTTCACAAGCCAAATTTCACAAAGACATGCTTTAATGAGTTCATAAAAAGGACATGCAAGAATTTTCACACAAACCTTTAACTCCTTTCCATTTCGAGATGCAATATTCACAAAAATAGATGTAATAAAACTTTGGATCACATTGGATGATAAAATGAGTTTTATTACATTTGGACAATTGAAGTTTACATTACTACAAGAAGGATTAATGGTTGTAAAAGATTGAAAAAAGGGCACTTAAAGGTCATCAAAACCTAAAAAAGGAACCATAATTGAAAAATGAAACCTTATAATGAATCAAGTATGCATAGTAGACATAAACATTGGGGTATGCATGACAAACACAAACATTTAGGTCTTAGCTTCACACACTTATTGACACTTCACACAAGACTCAAGTCATGAAACACCTAGGATTCACACAACACTTAGAAGATTTAGGTTTTGAAAAACATGTAAAATATTCACAACATTCGGGATTCATAAATAAATGGGATTAAACTTAGAAAAAAAACTTGGATATATGAGCATTGAAATTAATGAAAAATTTGGATGATGAATGTGATGTCAAATTGCATTTCAAAACTTCATACTGTTGTAACTTGCAACATTCCAATATTTGATGTATTGACATTCAAGAACCCATTAACATATTCCTTAGCCATCAATTATAATTAGAGAGAAATCCCAATTCATGCCTACTTTCAAAAATATAAATATGTTGGTATCTTGATGTTGTGTGATTCGAAGCATTGAAAAAACCATGAACAACAAAGATTTGATTTTGAATGTAACATCACAAAATGATGTGATCAAAGTAGGAACATGAAGATTTGAAAAAAATGCTCTTGAGTTTTGGATGCTTACTTTCAAAAATGAAACTAAAATTTTTCCCTTGCAACATTTCTTTTTTGCACCTTTTGCCATTGTAATTCTTCCATTACAACTTGCTCAATTTGAACATTCAAGACTAAATCTATCAAGGCAAAAAAACTAAATCTCATCCTATTATAATACTAAAGTTCCTTCAAAATCCTAGATGGATATCAATGGTGAACTTTGTTCCTAAGCTTTCATTAGTGCTAGCTATGAGAGCCACATTCGAAGAAGTAAAGTGACAATAGCAATTCGTTGCAAAGTATATTTTTAGCATCCAATGAAGGAGGTTGGTCTATGTGGGTGGTGTGTGCATTTAGATTGTCAATTGATAAGATGGGTTATCTACCCATCTGTGTCATCACATCATGGTGATTTTTTCAAATCTTGTAGTTCAAAATCCTTAAGACCATTTAACCAAGCAATTTCTTTTGTTACCATGTGGTGAAAAATTGCCACCAAAAATAAAATAAAATAGGTAGTTAAGATTAAGAAAACTAGAAGGTGGAATATATATATATATATATAAGTCAAAGAAAAAATGCTAATAAAACATGGTTCACTTTCATATATTTATTTGTTGTAATAATTTTTTTGGGATAATATTATAGAATGTGGAAATCCAATTTCATATTTATTTACCCCATTTTGTGTAGACCTAAATGAAAAGAATTGTGTAGAATATGTGTATGATTGTTGGTTTCAAATTAATCAATTTGTAGATTTATATCATGTTATCCTACAAAAGTATACAACTCACAAATGATTTTATAAATTATTTTTGTAATCATCATTTTATATATTGGCATGTAATCAATTAAATCCAATTTATATTTTTGATGAAGTAATTAGTAATATCCTATAGTTGTTGAAAATTAAATTTGGTTAAATTTCAAACAAATTATGCAGTGAAATGTCTATTTGATAATTTCTCACAATCAAAAGCTTGTCTATTTGTCATAGTACCATTATAGGTTGAGACAAAAGGAACATTCAAAATCCTATTGATTGTAACCAATGTTGTGTGGGTATATCATTTACCCAAATATACTAGATGGGTACAAGTAAGGTATATCTAAAACCAACAACAATAGCCATGGATGCATTGCCTTCTAGAAATGCAAACAACCAAAAGGTGTGTGTGTAGTTGTGAAACATTTGTAAGGGTTCAATCTCTTGATGACTTTGGCAATGTTGAAACAAAATTCTAAAAATTGAAGATCAATTAAATCATTTTATTAAGCTTGTCAATATGGGATATTTTGATTTTTAAATTTTGATTTATTTTTAATAGGGCACTTGTGGCATGTTGTCTAATTTGATTTTAATGGCCTTTCATTTTATGTATGTTTAGGAATAAAAAATTGAAATATTTTTATGTAATCTCATTATTGTAATTTGACATCACATGTGTGCATTGTCCCACTAGATTTAAGCATATGAAAGTTGTTTACATACATTTCAAAATGTGAAAAAAAAATTCCCACTTTTTGTTAAATAAAATAATTTACCCTTTCATTACCTTTTTTTAACCTTAACTAGGGGGATATGATAAAAGGCACCCAAACCTTACCCATCTACCCAATATTATAAATGATTTTAGTTAGACCTTACCCTAATGGAAAAAAATCATAATTTACCCTTACACATTGGATAAATAAAATTAAAAAAAATTATGTACCCTTATTTTAAGATATATCAAAAATAATATACTCACACAACACTGATTATAAGCCTACAAAGGCTTGTTCTTGGAAAATTGTTGAAAATTTTCAACAGAAAAAAGCATAGTGTTGGGATTGGGGGTTCATTAGATTTAGAGGGCTTCTCCTGTAGGTGACCAAACAGCAGCAGGATTCCAAACTTTTTAAAACTATCCTACCTATCCTATAGCCAAATTCGGCTATATCCTTCTATAGATGGTTGTTAGTGTGGCTACACCACAAAAGTGAAAAAAAAAACCCTAATGATTACAGGTTCATAAATTCATAAGTTCATTCATAGTTTTGACCCTGGAAAAAATGCCCAAATCTATTTACAATGTTATATAATATGTGCATGGATTGAAAACATGAAGTTGATGACATATCATAGTCTACACCTTCAAGTTAAAGCTTCCAAAGTTTGAAGAAGTGGTTGTTTGGGGTACTAATTACCTTGTTGAACACACTTGTTTATGTAAAGGTAGGTATCTATAATATATCATGTCATATCCCTATATATTTGTATCTGTATCTTTATATTTTGAAAAGTAATTATATTACTTCATACCAATTGGGATGCCCACATTTTCCATGGGTGTTATAATCAATCAAAGTGTTGTTCTACCGTGGCGACAAGTTTGTTGACAAAGGTTAAAAATGGGGGAATAATCGATAAAATATAAGTCGATTCAATTGATCATCTAAAAGCTTATCAACCTTAATCAAATCAAATTTCTATTCGAAAATAGATTCATGGATAATAATGAAAAACAAAAAAAAAATCAAATATTCATGTTTTCAAACTAATGTAATTTTTTAAAAAAATGTAGTATTATTTATGCGTTAAAATTTGATTTCTATTTGAAATCTTGTTTCATCTATGTTATCAACTACATTGCAACACCTCCCCCCCCCCCCATTTTAAGTCTGTGGTTTTTTGGAATAAACATTTTGGCAAATTTTTGCATGTGTGAAAGAAATAAAAAT